>Ga0207074_1008_pt1 | contig 40761 bp, 32 predicted proteins | sample Alteio_BWMinHeat_66_FD_153567 | JGI IMG/M metagenome (GOLD analysis project Ga0207074, IMG submission 153567) | Enriched cells from forest soil in Barre Woods Harvard Forest LTER site, Petersham, Massachusetts, United States -... | ecosystem: Environmental > Terrestrial > Soil > Temperate forest >...
GCACAATGGTTATTTATTTGAGCAATGGTAATACAGAGCAATTGTGCAGGTTTTGTCAAGTGATTTAAATTTTCTATTAATTGATCTAAATTTGTTATGTTTATTCCTCTAATCTTTAATGAATTTAGATATGCTAATATTTTTCTAACATTTGATGACACTTCCAAATCTGTAGTTACATTTTCTTGGGTATTTTGAGTTGGATCTTGCATTGCTTTTATTTGGCAATTAAAAGATAAAAGTGCAGACATTGCAAAAATTAAAGAAAGATTTTTTTTGAACATAAGAATCTCCATTTCTATAATTATTTATTAATATTTAATATTTATAAAGATTTGATTTTTAAAAAAAGCTCGAAATCAAATATCTAATTGTATTATGAAATATGACACAAGTTCTTTAATATGTCAAATTTAATTTATTTAATTTGTTGGTGTCTTAGTCTTGGTTGATCGATTGCCTATATAATAACCACAATTGCTTAATGTTTGGTATGGTGTAATGCCCTTATTATCTTTCATATCAAGTGTATTATTTAACTGGTAAATTTCAATTATTTTTAAAAGACATTCAAACATTTGTTTTGGAGCTTGATGTGTAGCCTCATCAAGAGTAAATAATTTTTCAGCAGCATGATGCAATGCTGTTTGTCCATTATTATCGTGTAATGTAAGAATGGTATACCAATAATTTCGTTTTTGTTTATAGATCTCGATTTGTAATTCACTTATTGTTAAGTGATTGTAGTTTATTTTGACGCATTGCTCGATTAGATCATTTGCTTTCGTGATTATATCTACCAATGCTTGAATAATTTTAGAATTAGGTATAAAAATAAGAAACATAAGCAAAGTTTGATTATTACTCATAATGCTGTTTAATGGTGGCAATAAATTTATTTTTGAAAAAATCAAGCATAAATGAGCAAGATCTTTGCTTTCAAAAATATAATAATGCTCAAATATATAAGAAAATATTTTATTGCTAATAGATAGTAACTGTTTATATATAAGGTGGTTTCTAGAACTATGATTGACCAGTTCTCCCAGCAATATGTTAATATCTTGCAGATTAATGTCTGGAAATTTATAAATTTGAGTATCAAGTTGAGATACTGGTAGTTTTTGAAATAAACAATCAGCGAGCTCTGTAACTTTAGTTAATTCCTCTAGGAAGCCTTCAGGCATAGGTTCCATTGTTACATCTTCCTTATGCTCAGCAAGTTGATAGGTTTCGATTAATTCTTCAAAAAATTTGTTAAAAACAGACAATAAGCAATTTACAGAGTCGCAATCTAATAGAAATATTTTATAAAGTAATTCTTGGTAGGTTTTTAAATTTTCTTCGGTAAAGCGAAATATTATGTATTTCTCAAATCTTTTTAAAAAGGAACAATGGTTATTTATTTTAGCAATAGTTATACAATATTTTTTTGGAAGTGCATTTAAGCTATTTAAATTCAGTTGCAATTCATCTAAATTTGTTATGTCTATACCTGCAGTTTTTAGCGAATTGAGATAATTTAATATGCTTTCAATAATTGGTGAATAACTTAAATTTAATGCTGAAGAAGTATTTATTTGGTTTGCAAAATTTGGATTTTCCATTGCTTTTACTGACCAATTATAAGAAATTGCATAACCTAAAAAGATTAAAGAAAAAGTTTTTTTGAACATAATAATCCATCCATTTTTATAATTATTTCGTAATATTTAGCAAGATTTAACATTTAAAAATTTTACTTTTAAATGAATTTAGAAGCAAGAATCTTATATAAATTATATAAATTTTAATATTTTAATTTGATATATAAGCTCTTTGCTTTAGATTTTTAGTCTTTAACATATGCATATTAGCTAATTATTATTCATTGCTTTACAAGAGTACACGAATGACTATCTATAGCATAACCGTAGCAGCTTAATATATTGAGAGGCATTAAGTCAGTAATGTCCTTCTTATAAAGCAGATCATCCCATTGGTTGTCTAAAATTATCTTTAAAAGCATTTCGAAAATATTTTTAGCACCAGCTTGATGGTTGAAAGGCGATAATTTAGCTGCAGCATGATGAAGTGCTGTCCAATTGTTATAATCACGTATTGTAAAAAGTTTATACCAATAGTTTTTCATTGTTTGTAAATTAATTGAGCCTAATACTATTTGATTTTCTAAGACGTTAGTTTGTTTTTCAATAATTTTATTCAATGATCTAATATCTTTGGAAATAGAAATAAGAAGTGTAAATAGGCTTAGGTTTTTACTTTTATCTACAATTGTATCTAATGATGGCAATAAATTTATTTCTGCTAAAAAGCCACATAAACAAACAATAGCGTGACTTTCGAAAATATGATAATTTTCAAATACATAAGAAAGTATCTTAATGCAAATTGGTTTCCAATTCTCTGGTGCATCTTTATCATACCCTGATATAAGCCTAACTATCATTTCTAGCATTATATTGATATCGATCAATGTTATGTCTGGAAATTTATTAATTTGATTATCGAAGTTGGGTAATTCTTGTACAGCGCCATATTTTTCGCACAAATCTTGAAGTTCATCATCAGAAATAGGTTTTGTACTTTTGATATCTGAATGTAGATTTTTATTAGCAAGTTGATAAGTTTCTATTATTTCAGTAAGGAGTTTACGAAAAATATATAATATAGATTTTGCAAAAGATGGGTTTTTCTTGCAAATATTAATAAGTAATTCTTTATGAAGCGTTAAATTGTTTGAGGTAAATTTTAGTGGTTCATAATTTTGATTTTGAAATTTTTGAAAATGTGTATAATACTTATCTATATTTTTTAATATTAATTCTTCTTGTATTTGATGTGTTATTATTGCAAAAGTTAATCCTTGATTATTTTTTTGCTGTAATAAATTAGTATAATCGGTAAATGATAGGTTTGTTTTAATTAATTGTAAAATAAATTTCAATACAATATCAGAATATATAACTTGTTGAGCAGCCAAATGTAATACTGTATCACCATTAGAATTGCATCTTCTAAAAAATGCCTGCCAGTTATATTTTTTACCTTGCATTTTATAGAGAATATTTTTTAATAACCGCATAAGATCTTCAGAAGGGGGTATAGTTGCAAGGTACATAAAGAAGGTATTAAAATTCGAATCCATTGGTGTATTCAATGAAGGCAATAAATTACCTTTAGATAACAATATGCATAAATAAGTAAAATTTCTATATCCGAAATTTTGCAAATTTTGAAAAGCATAAAGTAGTATTTTAGAACAAATTGGCTCATATAAAAAATTATTATTATTATCGATTTGTTTTTGAGTAATGCTGTCAATTAATACTTCTAGCAAGTTATTGATATCAACTAATGATATATTAACGGTCAAATTTGTTTGATTAGTTATATTAGCAATTTGTTGAGAGTTGTTCATTATTGTTTTAAAATAGTTTTCGAAGGTTGCGATTGCTACTGTTGCATATTCATTTGATCCTTTACTAAATAAGTTAAATTTTTCAAGTAATTTTTGATAATTTTTTAAGTTATCTTCATTAATTTGAAGAAATTCAAATTGTTGAAATTGTCTTAAAACATTACAATATTTGATTATATTGCTATTATTCTGACTTTGCATTGTTTTTATTGGGCAATTAAATAATAAAGATACCCAAGCTACAAAAAATAAAGAAAGCTTTTTATTGAACATAGTAGTTTTCTCCATTTTTATATTCATTTTTTATATTTGAGGCTTAATTTTTCAAAAACAGCTAGAATTTTGTCTAGTTATATTATATATGTTTAACCAAAATTTGATATTATGTCAAGTATTAATTTCTTTCAAAAGTGATATACGTTTTTTATATATTTTGAATTTGATGAAAAAAGGCTTTCTCTTTTAAAGATAGCTATTTTTCATATGATTCATCAAAAACACAATAGATTCGACCCTTCGACAGGGCTCAGGGCAGGCTGGCCTTTAGTGGTGATCGAAGTCGAACCATCACCATGTGCGGTTTTTATTCTGAATTACTAAATCATTCTTAACTAATTGGATTTTGACAACTTACACCCCAGACCGTACATGGTGAGTGGAGTGAAGCGAAATCGAATCCATTAGGTCCAATGTAATTTTAATTCCTAATTTTGTTGCGCAATTTAGTTAGTTATTTCTTGTTTTGGCTTCCTTATTGGCTTTAAAAGAACCAGGGTTTTCCGGTCATTAATATAATAAAATTTAAGATTGATGAATTTGTGTTATATAGTAACCACAATTATTTATTGTTTGAAGTGGTGTATAGCCGTGAACATCTGCTATTTGAAGTGCGCTATAGAGTTGATAAGTTTCAATGATACCCCAAAAAAACTCAAGCATTTCTTTAGCAGCTTGATGTTCTATATCAGCTTTATGTTCTTTGTCGGTTTGTTGCTCTTTGACAGCTTGAAGTTTATTCATATCAGAAGTACATAATTTTATAGCAATATGATGTAATACCGTTTGATTGTTTTGATCTCTCGTTATAAATAGATTGCGCCAGTAAATTTTTGTTAAGTTCATGACTTGAGTTTGTAACAATTGCTCGCCTGTTAATTTTGTATGTTCTTGTTTAAATTTCTTTGCGTTTAGATTAATTTCTTGTTCCAAAAATAATTTTAATGGGTTAATATCTGTAAAATTAGGCAAAGAAATAATGCCCATAAGTAAAGTTTGACTGTTGTTGGTATTGATAATTGTACTTAATGATGGCAATAGCTTTTTTTTTAACAAAATATAACACAAATAAGCAAAATTGTTGCCCTGTTCAAAAATATAATAATGCTCAAAAAGATAAGTAATAATTCTAGTACAAATTAATTGTAGGCGGTTATGTTCTTCTATTGATTTAGCTTCTGCATTGTTAGACGTAACTAATTCTGCTAGCATAATATTAATATCTTCTAAAGATATAGCAATTGCTGTATAAGTTGTAGAAATTTTGGTGGATCCTTGGAAGAAGCCTGGAATAGACTTTGCTTGATAAATTGCAATTACTTCTTTAAATAATGTATCTAAAGTTGATACTATGCGAATTGCAGATTTGGCATCTTTATCGCATATTTTATAAAGTAAATTTTTATAACTTCTTAATTTTGAAGAGGTAAAATTCAAAGGATCATAGTTTGCTGATTGATGTAAAAAAGCACAATGTTGATTTATGTTAAGAATGGCTATAACAAGCAGTTTTTCGGTTGGTGGCAATTGATTTAATTTATCTTGCAGTTGAGTAGGATTGGTTATGTCTATTTCTGATTTTAATGAATTTATATAACTTGACATTGATCTAATTTTATCCAAGTTATTTTTTGGAGTTTCTTGTATATTTTGATTAGGATTCTGCATAGATTTTATTAAGCAGTTAAAAAAAATTAATGTTGAAACTAAAAAAATTAAAGAAAGATTTTTTTTAAACATAATGACTTCCATTTTTGTGTTTAGAGCTTAATTTCAAAAATTGAAAAGATAAGAATTTTGTCCAATAATGTTTATTTAATTAAAAATTTAACAATATGTCAAGTTTATTATATTAATTATTTGCTAAAACAATTTTTTTAACCCTGATCAATAACTTTAATCTGACTCCCTTGAGGCCCTTTATGAACTAGAAAATTAATGGGAAACTGTTCTTTCATTGAGGTTAAATGTGAAACAATAATGACCTTTTCAAAATCATTTTGAATTTTGTAAATTACTTCCATAATTGAACTTAAGCCTTCTTCATCTTGTGATCCAAAACCTTCATCAATGATAAGAGTTTCTAGAGATGTCCCTGCTCTGCGTGCTAGTAATTTAGAGATTGCTATTCTTAGGGCAAAATCAATTCTAAATGCTTCCCCTCCGGAAAAAAGCTCATAAGGGCGAACGCCAATAGGATCAGAAATTTTGATATCAAGGGTTTCCTTTGTTCCGCCGGTTTTTAAATCGCGTACTGATTCGATAGATAAATGAGATTGGTTGTCAGTCAATCGTGTTAATAATGCATTAGCTTCATGTTCTATTTCGGGTATAGCATCTTCGATAAGAAGAGCTTGAATGCCATCTTTGCCCAAAGCTTGAGATATTGCTTTGTAATCCTCAGATGATAATTCAAACTCAAGAATAAGTTTTTTTTGCTCAGCTAATTCAACCTCTTTTTGTTTAATGACAGAAAGTTGTTGTTCTAATGATCCTTTTTTTAGCATATACATTTCTTTTTCTGCTAAAATTTTTTGGAGTTGTTGATTGATTATATTTTCTTCATTTGTGAACTTAAATTCTTGGTGGGTTTCAAGAGTTAATTTTGCTTGTTCTTGTGCTTTTTCTTTTTTAATGTCTTTAAATTTATGAGCTTGAGCACAAAGTTGCTTGATACGAATTTTTCTTTGTTCTTGAAGTGTTAATGCATTAACCAGCTCTAAGTACTGTTGTTTTAGCGCCTCGATTTCTAAAATTTGATTGTTAATGAGAGGTTCTTCTTGAAGTTTGATTTCTATATCCTTTAGTGTGGATTGGATTTTAAGGATTTCTTGGTTTATTGTGTTGAGCTCTTTATGATTTGCAATATAATTTTGTAATTCTTTGGTTAAATCAACATTATTTGATTGCACATAAATTAAAGCCTCATTTAATTTATGGTATTCATTTTGGGAAGATACAATTTTTGCTTTTTGGTCATTAATTTCTTGTTCAATTTTAATCAACTGTTTAGTATATTCATCAATTTTTATACTTAAGATTTTTTGTTCTTCTATCCTCCTTTTAGAAATGGTAATGACAGTTTCTTGTTCATTGATTAGGGTTTTTAGATTTTGTGTATAAGTTTTTAATTTAGTTAGCTTATGATTGAGTTGAATTACGTTTTTTTGGGAATCTTTAATGAGTTCTAGTTTATGATGTTCGCTAATAATTTGCTTGCATAGAGGACAAGAAGGGTTATTATCTTTTTTTATGAGGTTTTGTTTGTTAAGTAAATTGTTTAGCTCATTTTCAATGACCTGAATATGAGCAGAATACTTATGATAATAATTTTTTCTTTTGGTTAATTGTGTTTCAGCGGTTACAATACATATAGCTGTAGAATCTTGTTTTTCTAATAAAAGATCTCTATTATTTTTTAGTTGGTTGAATTCTTGGTGAAATTTAGTGAGAGTATTAGAATGCTCTTGTATTCTATGATTGAGATTTTTTAAATTAGTTAGATATTCTTGCTCAAGAAGCTTGTTTTTTTCAAGTTCTTGAGATGCCATTTCAGTTATTTTTTCTAGGATATTGCGTTCCGCTTCTTTTTTGCTTAATAAAAGCTCCCTTAATGAAAATTTTTCGTTTGAGAGTAATTGGATTTCTTTTCGCTTTTGCATTAAAAATGTATATTTTTGATCGATATCTTTAATATGCGAAAGCTCCTTTTTTTTTCTAAATATTTCTTGTCTTTGTTTAAAATTATCAATGATTTGATCTAATAAATCTTTCAAGTTAAGATTCAGTTGCGCTATTTCGAAATTTAGCTGTGCGATGATGCTCTTTTTTGCAGCTATTTCTGCTAATTCTTTTTTTATAGTTTCTAAAGATATTTTTAAAGAACGATCTTTTTCGGTAATTAAATCTAAAGATTCTATTACTTGATTAAGTTGAAAAATGATATTGCTTTTTTGTTCTAAGCTTTTAATGAGTTGTTCCTTAATTCTATAACAATACTCTTTTTTACTAATTGCTTCTTTGTTTTTATCTAATGAGATTTTCTTAAGTCGTTCAAATTTGTCTAATCCTAAAATTGATCCTAAAATATCCTTGCGCTCTTTTGGTGTTTTTTTCGAAAACTCATTTGATTGACCTTGCCTCAAAAAGGCTGAATTGATAAATGATTCATAATTTAATCCAATGATTGTGTCAATTTTTTCTTGAGTTGCTCTAATGGTCTTGTCTGTAATAGATCGCAACTGAGCTGGTTGATTGGGTATAGATTGATCTAATATGCCAAATTCTAAGATCGAATGTGGTTTCTTTCCTATTAACGAAAATTCTCTTCGAATTCTATAGGTAATTTTATTAGTGATAAAATCTAGGCAGACCATCATATTAGTTTCGCCTAATCTTAATAAGCCTTCATCTGCTTTGCTAGAGCTACTTGTTTTTCTGGCTTGGCCCCAAATTGCCCATGTAAGTGCATCAAGTAATGCTGATTTACCATGACCATTTTTTCCAACAAGACAAATAAGATTATATGGTTCAAAATCTATAGTTTGTAATTTTGGTCCGTAACTTATAAAATTTCTGAGCTGGAGTTTTATGGGTATCATGCATCACTATTCGTTTATTTATTAGCAATAATTATTTTGGATGATATATAATGTATAATTTTGATTAATAGTTGGCAAATTAAGCTGTAAATACGCTCATAAATATGATTTGAGATAAGAAAGCAAATGATAGCAGTTTAATTTATTTTTTAGGGTTGTTAAAATGTTATATAAACTAACTTCATTATAGGGATATTTTTATGAAAATAGATTTATTTAAAATTTTAACTTTAGCTTTATGGTCTAATTTGGTATTGGCAATGATGGAAGAAGATCATGTTGTTCCAGATTTATCTCAATATAAAATGCTTTCTTTAATAGGGGATCATGTTGTTCCAAATCTATTTCAAGACAAAATATCTCATTTGAGAAGAATTGAGCATCAAGCAGAATATGAATACATTAATGATGAGAATGATGAGGATTATAGCTCTGATATTGATATCCAGGATCGAAGAATTGGCTGCCGTAACATTGATATCGAAGATTTAAGAATGTTAAAGATAAATCAGGACTTAATAAGAGCAATTAATCGTAAAGATTCTCGTAAAGTAAAAGTATTATTAGAAAATGGTGCTAATCCGAATACATCAAATGGTCAAAAAACTGCTTTAATTATAGCATTAAACAATTCTTGTGAAAGGATAGCAAAAATATTAATTCAGGCTGGTGCTAATGTAAATATGAAAAGCAAATTTGATGAAACGGCTTTAATGACTGTATATAACCAGTCTACATTAAAAATGATACTTGATGCTGGCGCTTTTGTGAATTTACAAGATAATTCTGGAAATACAGCGTTGATGTATATAGTGCAGCAATATTATAATCCAGACGTGCTAGATATGGTAAAAACGCTTATTAATTATGGTGCTGATGTAAATCTCAAAAATTGTATAGGAAAGAAAGCTTTAGATATTATATACTTTAACACTAACGATAAGGCTTATGAAATAATTAATTTGATAAGAGCTTATACAATAGACTGCGATGTTGCTCTTTACCAGTTAATACCCCGCCATTTGTTTATATAATTTTAAAGTATAGCTATAGTGCTGAGCTTTAATTTTTTTATAAATGTGCTAGGCTATTTTAAAATTAAAAAAAGAATATGTGAAATTATAAACTTATAAGAATTTGTCACTGTAATTAGAAAAATATCTTAGGATAAAATGAAAAAAGTAGGGTTACATCTTAGGTTTAAAGATAGTATTACTGAAATTTTATTACAGGCTTTAGAGTTAAATTTATCAATTTTTCAATGTTTTTTTACCGATTTTATTCGTAGAAAGCATATTCGACTCAATCAAAACATTATAAATTCTTTTAAGGATATCTTAAATCAGTTTAGACATTATTATGCACATGGTTCTTATCTTATAAATTTGGCTGAGGATAGGGATCATCGCATATTAAAGCTAGAACTTGAATTATGTAAAAGATTAGAGTTTAAGTATCTTATTTTACATCCTGGTGCTTTTAGGCCATCTTCTCAAACATTAGCAGATGGAATTGATTGTATTGTAAAAAATATAAATGTCATTATGAAAACCGAACTGGATGTTATCTTAATTTTGGAAAATGCAGCATTTGGAGGCAATGTAATTGGAGGAGATATTTCTCATTTTGATTCAATTTTTGCTAGATTAGATTTTCCAGAGAGGGTCAAATTTTGCTTTGATACAGCTCATGCATATGTTTATGGTTATGATTTAAATGATTTAGCTGTTCAAGAACAATTTCTTCAAATGTTAAAAATAAGTCCTATAGGTCATTTTATTCAACTTTTACATTTAAATAATAGTAACCAGGAATCAGGTTCAAAAATTGATAACCATTCAATTTTATTTGAGGGTAAAATCAGAGCACAGAATTTAAAAAATATTGCACAAGATGTTCTTTTCAATGAGGCTGACATTATTATTGAAATGCCTGAAGTTCCTATTGATTTTAAAAAAAATATTATCAAAGATGTTAAGCATTGGTTTTAATTTGTTCTTCTTTATCTTGGCCTTGGATAAAATATTTATAGCACATTGCGAGTATAAACATAATTCCGAAGCTAGCAAGTAGTGCAGACTTAGCTCCAAATCTTAATTTATAATCAAAATTATTCTTTGATTTTTTTGATGAAGGTCTTGTAATGCCATTTGAGTGATAGGTTAATTTGTCATTTTCTTTGGCCCATTGCGTATGACTCGTAACCGGCCCTTGATCTGTATATTGTGTATTAACTTCAGAATATTGTTCATAACTTCTACCATTATTGTTACTAAAAGTGTAGGTGGTTTTTTTATTACTGCTTGTAGTACTTGAGCCGCTGAGATGCCACATTCCAGAACAATTGATTGTTGGCAAAATTAACAATAAAAAAAATTTGAGATTAAAATTGTTCGTATTCATTGCATATTTTCGTCTTATAAGATTGGTTTATATAAATATTAAGAGTTATTATATAAATTTTCAATAACCGATAAAAACAACAGGGCCATCTCATTTGAAAGTTAAATACCACGTGATACCGTGCGTTCGTGGTAGTGAGCGGAGCCGAACCATCAGGACGAACGTGGATAGTGATTTTTATTGATTGTTTTGTTTTAAATTTGTTCAAATGAGATAACCCTAGAAAAACAACAGGTTACTCCACTTAATTGTGGGTTATACTATCGGTGCGTAGAGCACGGTGCATTGATTTTGTTCTTGTATACTACATTATCATTTTGTTTTAACGCATAATTTTAAATAAGTACTTCACAATTATAAAAAAGTATTCTACAATTTAATGAAATTGGCACGGGCCCATAGCTCAGTTGGTCAGAGCAACCGGCTCATAACCGGGAGGTCCCAGGTTCAAATCCTGGTGGGCCCACCATTTAAGCATAAGCATGAAAACTAAATGCAAAAATTGGGAAGTAAATGAACCATTCTCAACTGAAAAGTTTTCTTGTATTTGTTGAGATTGATGCAGAAATAGCTGAATTGGAATCTGATAAAATCTTGGTTGGAAATTCACTCATAAAAGCAGAGCAATTGGTTAAGGATTATCAATCTCAAATATCAAAAAACAATTTACAGATTTCTACAATTAACAAAAAGCAACATTTTCTAGAGTTGGAACTTAAAGCAATTAATGCTAAGGAAGAGGATAAGAAGCTTAAACTAGAACGAATTAGTAATAGTAAAGAGTTTTATGCTCTCCAGCAAGAGCTTAATGATATTGTTAAAAAGAAAACCAAAATTGAAGAAGATTATTTGAATGTTTGGCAAGAGCTTGAAGCATTAGAAACTAAAGTTCTTGAAAATAACAAAAATCTTGAGCTAGATATTGCTCGTGAGCTTAATGAAATTAAAAATTTCAATAGAAGAATGGCTTCTATTGAAAATCAATTGCGTGATGCACTTATTCAAAAAAATGAAGTTATAAAAACGGTTGATCCAGAGCTTATTAATCAATATATTAGCATGAAACAATCTACTAAAAATCCAGTGGTAAAAGTAAAAAGGGAAAGTTGTTCTGGATGCTTTTACATGTTATCATCTCAAGATTTAGGCTCTTTAGAACAATATAAATTGACTAGATGCAAAAATTGTTATCGTTTTGTTTATAATCCTGAAGAACCTTCAGAAAAACCTCTATGAACCAACTATCTATTTTTTCATCTAATTCTGTAGATGATGGTAAAAAAAAAGTTAATTGGACCCTTTATATTGACGGAGCATCAAGGGGTAATCCTGGTATGGCAGGAGCTGGTGTAGTTTTGTTAAAAAATAATAAAGTGATTGCTAAAAAAAGTTATTTTTTGGGGTTGAAAACTAATAATCAAGCTGAATATATGAGTTTGATTAATGGTCTAAAGGTTTTTAAAGAACAGATACCCCAAATAATTGATCATTTAACAATTTATTCTGATTCTGAACTGTTAGTATGCCAAATTGGTGGTACATATAAAATTAAGCATCCTGAGTTAAGAAAACTTTATGATGAGGCTATGCTGATTTTATCTAATGTGGACTATAAAATTGAGCATATTCGACGAGAAAAAAATACAATTGCTGATAGTCTTGCTAACAAAGCGCTTGATGAGCAAAAGTATACTTAATATACAAATTAGATTGTAATTAGGAACTAAAAAATACATTGACCTATTTTGAATACACTCCAACAATATAAACGCAAATTTGATAATCAAAAAATCCAAAAATCCGCTCGTGGTGATGCTTCGACTTCGCTCAGCACTAAAGGCCAGCCTGCCCGCCCTAGCTTTAGCGAAGGCTGGGTCGAAACATACGAGAGGAAAAACAAATTTCCATATAAGTGCGCTCGTATCCTTCATAGTGAGCTTGTCGAACTATCAGGACGAGCGCCTGTAAGACCAAGAGAACAAATTCTTTGTTCTATAATTAACAAATTTTTTTTATAAAGATTATGCCGAACTTACGTTAACTTAAGCTTTTGCCATTTATTGAGGTATTAAAATATCTTGTAGTGACGTTAAATAAAAACAACAATGATAATATTGACTTTTATAAAAGTGATTTTTTAAGCTAATACCTGGAAATATACCTAACTATAGAAAAATCATGAAGTTTAAATTTTTATTAAGTTTGTTATTTGTAGCTAGCTTTGCTAAAGCTGATAATTTTTTTTTAACACAGCCAAAAATTCAAGAATTAAAAGAAAGTTTTAAGCCTGTTTTAGAGGTTCCTTCTAAATTTTTAAAATTTAAAGCCTTATGGTATGAGGGAAATAATAGGCAACAAATACATAATGTTTTAGGGAAAGAAAAGATTAAGAGACTCGATTTACAACTTTTAATTGATCTTTTGAATAAGGAAAAAAAGCGCTTAGGTTATAAAATAACTGTTATTGTGGATACTGTTAATGGTGTAATATCGAAAAAATTTTTAAAAGAACTTTCACATTTGATGCCGATAGAAATAATTGAAAAGGAAGCTAAGAATCAATTTATTAGTCCAGATAAATTGATTGAACGAGAAAAATTGAGACATCAAAGAATAATTGAGGACATTTTGCTCTTAATGCAAACGCTTCCAGTTCATAAAAGCGTGGATCTTATTCGCTAAATTTGAATATATTGAAACTATTTTTTGTTGTTTGACTAGCAACATTATCGAATGATACATTTTTGATTTTTGCTATAAATTCAGCTATTGCTTTTATATATTTAGGATGATTAGGCTTTCCTCTTATTATTTGTGGTGGTAAAAAGGGAGCATCAGTTTCCAAAATTATGTTTTCTAAGGAACAATTTATTATTACATTTCGTAGTTCTTCATTTTTAGGATATGTTATCGTACCGCCAATACCTAACACAAAACCTAATTTTATGAATTCCTTAGCTATTGAAAGGTCATAAGAAAAACAATGAATTACCCCTCTTAAGTTGGTATGTTTAAATTGGGATAAAATATTTAATGTTTCTTCGGCGGCATTTCGTGAATGAACTACAAGCGCAAGATCATGTTCTAATGCAATATTTATTTGCCGTTTAAATCCTTCTTCCTGCTCAGTAAGATTTTGAGTATGATAAAGATCTATTCCACATTCACCGATAGCTACAATTTTATTTCCCGGATTTTTAATCAAAGTTGCTATTTTATCTAAATCTTCTTTCCAGTTTGCTTTAAGATCGGTAGGATGTATGCCAACTGCTGCATAAATGCTTTTAAAATGTTTTGCTAATGCAATACTATTTAAGCTTTCAGGTAAACTTGTTCCTACATTTAATAAAATATTAACCGAATTTTCAGCAGCTTCTTTTACCAGCTCTTTAGCTTTCATGAGATCATCATTTGTAAGCAAAACATCAAAATTTTTTTTAACAATTATATTAATATGGCAATGTGTATCGATTAACATATTTTCCTCTTAGGTTGTATTTACTGATATAATCATGCTTTTAGTGTAAATAAATTTGACAAATATGGAAATAAATTTACGCTATAGTACTTAGTAAAGTAACCTATAAAACTAATGTAACCTATAGTTATTATTATAACGTGAGGAGTATTGATGAATAAAACTGATTTAATAAATTGCTTAACTGAAGAAACAGAATTTTCCAAAAAAGATGCAACAAAATTTTTGGATTCACTTCTTCGGATTTGGGGAAGAACATTGAAAAAAGGCTTAAAGGTTCAATTGGCTGGATTTGGAACATTTATTGTTAAAAGAAGAGCATCAAGAGTTGGCGTTAATCCTTCGACTAAAGAAAGAATTCAGCTTCCTGCTAGTGTTATAGTGTCTTTTAGATCAGGTAAGCATCTAAAGGAAGATATGAAATCTTTAAGGTAGTAAATATTATATAAACCTGAAAAAAACTTTTACCTAAGCCGCTTAATGGCGGCTTTTTTAATCTGATTTTTTAATGGATCAAATTTTATATTTGTTGTATTTTTACTTATTTAGTCAATGTTTTTCTTGGACAAATTAAAATTTTTAAACTATTTTTAATACTAGCATATAAAAAAATTGGGTGTAAAAAAATTATGATTGATTTGGCCTTATTAAGAAAAGACAAAACTTATATTATCGGGCTTTGCAAAAAGAAAGATCCTAGCTTTGATATTGAAAAATTGGCTTGGCTTGATGAGGAAGTTCGTCGTTTAAGGCTTATTTCTGAAAATTTAAGACATGAAAAGAATGAGTTAGTTGAGCAAAGTAAAGTTAATCTTAATGCTGAATCTATTGCTAAATCTCGTCAGATTTCACAAAACTTGAAACATTTAGATGAAGATTTAAAAGTTATTGAAGCACAATTTGAAGATCTTTATTTACGTTGTCCTAATCTTATTTTAAATGATGTTCCTGAAGGAGGTAAAGATCATAATGTTGATGTCAAATCTTGGGGCATCAAACCCAAATTTAATTTTGCAATTTTAAATCATTTAGAATTAGGTAAAATAAATCAATGGTTTGATTTTGAAGCTGCAGCCAATATGTCTGGCTCTCAATTTGCTTTGTATAAGGGAGAAGCTGTTAAGTTGGTTTATGCTCTTATGATATATATGTTCAATAATAACCTAAATTATGGTTTTTATCCGATTCTTCCGCCTTATCTTGTTAATGAAAAGGCATTAACTATTGCAAGCAATTTCCCAAGATTTAAGGATGAAGTATATGCTATTGAAAAAGATGGTCTCTATCTTACGCCAACAGCGGAAGTTAACTTAACAAATATTTATCAAAATCGTATTATTGAAAGTGAGCAATTACCTATTCGGATGACCTCATGGACAAGCTGCTTTAGAAGAGAAGCTGGTGGATATGGCGCAGCTGAAAGAGGTTTGCTTAGAATACATCAATTTGAAAAATGTGAATTATATACTATATGTGTTCCGGAAAATGCTAAAGCAGAACAAGATTTAATGATTGCATGTGCAGAAAATATTTTGCAAAAATTAGGTTTACATTATCGAATTATGCTTCTGGCAGCTCAAGATTGCTCTTTTGCGTCTGCTAAAACATATGATATTGAAGTTTGGCTTCCAGCTCAGGGTATTTATAAGGAAATTTCTTCTATAAGTAATTGTACAGATTTTCAAGCTCGTAGGGCATTAATAAGATATAAAGATGATATTAATGCTAAATCTCGTTTGGTATATACGCTTAATGGTTCATCTCTTGCATTACCAAGATTATTGGTTGCAATTATGGAAACATATCAACAAGAAGATGGCAAGATTGAGCTGCCCGATATTTTGAAAACGGTAAAATTAAATTTATAAATTCTCTAGCAGCAGTTGATGAATGTTTGAATTAGTGTACTATTTGTTAGGTTAAAGACTTATAGAATTAAAATGGGTTCAAAAAACATTAGGGATAATTATAATAACGTTATACTTTGATGTTTATGTAAAATAGGTAAAATAAAATTATTAGAATTTGTTAGGGGAGGCCAATGGCTAAGCATGTTGGAGTCAAATTACCTGAAGATTTATATCATCTTTTGAAGAAAGCTGAAACAGTAGCAGTTTTAGCAACATTTTCCGAAAAGGAGTTACCGCATACTACTCCTATTCAATGTATATATCCTAAGGGAAATGAGAGTATTCTTCTTGCGATACATAAGGATCATACTGGTTATTATAATATGGTTTGGCAGAAAAAGATAATGCTATGTTTTTTGGATGCTGGCAATATTGCATATAGTGTTCTAGGAAGAGCTGGTGTTGTAAGAGCGCCTTCGATGGTTCACCCATTAATGAATGTAGTAAGAATTGATATAATCGATATTAAAAGTGATCGTTCAATTTTAACAAGAGTTGATTCCGGTGTTAAATGGAGTTATACTTCTGCTGAAGCTGAAGAGTTATCTAAAGCATTAATAGATGAACTTAAAGAATTAGCGCGTACCTTATAGTTTTTAGATTTGGGTTTACATGAAAAATGCATTGTTCAAGTTTTACGTAAAAGCAATTTTTTTAGGTGTGATATCTTGCTCTTATATGAGTTTCTTAATTTCTCAAGATATTGATCAAGGTGTAGGAAATTGGTATGAGAAGTTACATTGGTGGAAAAAAGCTAAACCTAAATATCAAGAAATTGTTACTTCAGTCAAAAGAATAAAGAAACATCAAAAGGAATTTGAGGCAAAATATTCTATAATGATTTCTACCATTCATGATCTCATAGATTCCTTAAAAATCGATAATAAGCAACTTTTTGCTAAAATCAATCATTATATTTCTGAACTAGATGCTAAAATCGAAGAAAGTTATAATGAGAATATTGAAGATGCTCATATTATTGAGCAATATTCACAAAATAAAGAAAATTTAGAAAAATTGAAGCAGGATTTGAAATTACTTGATGATCTGGGTGCTAAAGTTAATGAGGCAATTGAGGTTATATTAACAAATCAAATTAGGCGAGCGGAAAGCTATGAGGAACAGGCAATGAATAAGCTTGAAGACCTTGAAAATGTTTTAGATGATAAGAAAGCCAAAAATTTTTATGAGGAAATTCAAAACAACGCTGAAAATATATCATATATAGAGGATTATATTCAAGGACCTTTAAAGGGTTATTTAAATCAATCTTCTATTCGTCTTAATCAATTAACTCATGAAATAAGAGATTTATTTCAACAATTAGAAACCCAAAAAATTTATCTTTCAGAAGTTGCGCCTAAACCGGAAGAAGAACCTATAGTTGAAGAAGTTAAAAAAGAACCGATAGCTATTAAAGAGGAAAAGCCTGAATCTTTTTTTGGCAAAATAGGTTCCTTTATAATTTTTTTATTAAAAAGTATTTGGAACATTATTACCTACCCATTTAGCTGGTTTTTCTAAAAGAAATATGCAAAATGCGAATGGATTTTCTATTTTATAAATCCAATCCATATAACTTTAGGAGAATTAGAAATGTTAAAAAAAATGTTAATCAGGTTAGCTTTATTAATAAATTTATTAACCTGTTTTTTTATTGTATTATCTAATTCTAATCCCTATTACAACATTCAAAAAATAGCGGAGAGCCTTCATGCTAAATTTCAAGAGCCAGTACCAAAATGGGTTGTTAATCAGATTGCTTCAGATTTAGAAGGTTCTTTTGCTATTACTTCTGAAGGCATAGACGAAACTTTTAAAAATTATAAAGGCTTGATAATAAGATATAAAGTTGTTAATGGAAATATTGATATACAATTTAATAAAGGTAATTGGTGCAATCATCCTGTATCTTTTTTTGTAACTCTTTGGCTTAAAGAGTTAAATGGTTATGTTTCATTACCAAATGTTGATTTTTTAATGGTTTTAGATGATGAGGTTGGGCAACAATGTTCAGTTCCGGTTTTGGGTTTTTGTAAAAAAATTAATGATAAAAATATTTTGTTAATTCCTGATTATCAGGTTTTTCATGCTATACAACCCGTTAATGTATTAGGGGCTCTTGAGTTTAACATTTTTCAAAAGATTAGCGATGCAGTAGAATGTTATCCTTGGAATAAAAAGGAATCAAAAGCTATTTGGCGAGGTACTGATACAGGAGGAAAATATACTATAAATACGTATGAGCAACTTCCTAGAGTGCAGCTTGTAAATTTATCTAACAAATATCCAAATATATTAGATGCTAAATTTAATGGTTTACATAATAAAGATTCTGCCATCATTAATAAGTTTAAAGAATTGAATTACATGGGATCCTTTTTGACAATTGAAGATAATCTTAAATATAAATATCAAATTCTTATGGATGGAAATACTGCTTCTTGGCCAGGTGCTTATTGGAGATTTCATTCTAATTGTTTAGTTTTAAAGCAGGATTCTGAAAATATACAGTGGTATTACTCTTTATTAAAACCAAATGAACATTATATTCCTTTTGCAAAAAATACTGAGGATCTAATTGAGAAAATACAATGGGCAATGGATAATGATGAGCAGGTACAACAAATTGTTAAGAATGCCAATGAATTATGCGCTAAATGTCTTACTTATGCAGACATTCTCTATTATTTTTATATAGTAATTAAGGTATATGCTAAATTACAAAATATAAAGTTAAGTAATAATGGGTCTGTGTAATTTGGTATAGATTAGTGAGATTGATAAATTGGTATTATTAGACTTTGCTTAATTTTTTCAATAATATATCTGAAAATTGATTTTGAGCAAAAAAGGAGTATTTAATGTATACTGTAAGAATGGTATATGGTAAATTTTTTATAAGATATTCTATAATAGTTTTTTTTGTATTATATTCCTATAATTTATTTTGTGTAAGAGAGCTCAAAATGAAATTTGGTAAAAATAATACTGGAGAACTTTCAATATCATTTTTAGAATATATGAAAGATATGTTTCATATAAATGCTTTTATTGAAACAGGGACATATGTAGGAATAACTGCAGAAAAAGCAGCTCAAGTTTTTGATCAAGTCGAGACAGTTGAGCTTAGTCAAGATTTTTATGAAAAAGCAAAAGAAAATTTGAAGGATTATAAAAATATAAGAATTTATCAAGGGGATTCTGCTAAAATGCTTAATTCCATGATAAAAGCAGCTACAGGTAATATACTATTTTGGCTTGATGGACATTATAGTGCAAATGGTTCAGCATTAGGTGATGTTAATACACCGATTTTGTCAGAGCTCAAATGTATTAAGGAATCAGGTATTAAAAATGCTGTTATTATGATTGATGATATTCGCTTATTTGATAAGTATATAAATAAGCTTGAGGATCTTGATATTGGTGGTTATCCTACTATTCCTGATGTTTATACCTTATTATTGGAAATTAATCCTGATTATGATGTGGTTATTATGGGTGACATTTTAATTGCTTTCCAAAAATCTGAAGAAATAATAGTATCAGATGTATTAAGAGCATGTTCTATTACAAGAATTAATTTGGATCTTTCTAATGAAGAATTAGAAAAAGCAGCTAAAACCATTGGTAGTGTAATAGGTGAAGAATTCATAGCAATAAAGGATTTATATGCGATATACTGCGTTCAATCACATTTTATTAAGCATGGCATAGGTGCTCATTATGCTCTTTGGGCTGCCTTTCAAATGATAGAAAATCAATACTATGATATTGCCTTAGAAATTCTTAAAGGACCAATAAAATATGGTATAGATCCTGATTACATTGATAAACTAATAAATAAAGTCAATGTTTTATCTAAAGCTTAATATACTAAAGCTTATGATTAATGACATTTTTAATTATGATTTTTGTCTTGGATTTCTCTCTTCTTTTTTACTGTTTTTAAAAAAATATACAATTAATAAGTAAAAATTGAGTAAAAGATTTTAAAGAATTTACTTACGGATAATTGGAACATTATATTTTGCTTCGAGCTGATTTATTGAGGTACCTAATGTATAAAAAAATTGTTTTTCTAGCTATTTGGTTTCTAACTTTAGAAATAAAAGCTTCTATTGAATTACCGGTAATTTTTATACAATTTGGCGATTCTAAGTCCCTAAATGATACATTAACTCAGGCTAAACAATTTAATGAGCGAGTAATATTAATAGGTGATGAAAATAATAAGCATCATGCAGATAATGGTATAGAATTTTTTTTAATCTCTAATTATATTGCATCTACTAATTATTTTAGAACTATTTATAAACACATGGTTCATGGAGATTATGAAGAAGAGTTTTCTCGGTTTGCTCGTTGGTTTGTGTTAGAAGAATTTATGAAAACAAATAATATTTCCATAGCTTTTTATCTAGAAAATGAAGTTATGTTGTATTGTAATGTTGCCCAAGAATACTTAAAAAATTTTAATAACTTAGATGTAGGATTAGGGATTCAGCATGGTTTTTGTAATGGATCAGTATCGTATTGGAATTTAAAGGCTATACAATCTTTTTGTAATTTCTTGAAATGCTTTTATGAAAATAAAAAAATTATTGATATGTTAAAAGATCAATTTAGATTTGGTGGTGAGCAGTATCAGGATGATTGGCCACATATGGCTAATTGGGCCCATGATAATAATTGGGCTTTAAAAATAGGAAATTTGAATAGCTTAATAAATAGCACAGCTTTTGATTCATCTATTTCTGATGATTATATTTTAATTCCGAATGCGGCTGGCATATTAGAATACAGTCGTTATTGTATGGTAGCAGAAAATTTAAGTGCTAAGCGAAATACAAACCAAAGGCAATTATTGATCAAAGACATAATTTGGAATCAAGGTATACCATATTGCTTTAGTAGTGACCTTGGAAGTTTTGTTCAGTTTAAAAGCCTAAAATTCCAAGGTGCTGCTCGGGATTTAATAAAGAATTATAAATCTAATTCTGAATTAAAATCTACCTATTGTGAACCATATAATGCGATAGACCCATTGCCATTTTATATGTTGGGATTCTTTGGCACTGAAAAGCAAAAATGGTTAAAAAATTTTATAAAAGAACATAACCCAAAAATTATTGTTGAACTAGGCAGTTGGTTAGGTGCTACTACATCATTTATGGCATTTTTTATGCCTGATAATAGTAAATTATATGCTGTTGATTGTTTTGATTCTGAAACAGATATTTGTGTAGAAAATATAGAAAAAGTAAATCAGCAAAATATTCCTCATATATCTATTTTATATCATCAATTTTTATCTAATATTAAACATTATAATCTTTGCCATAAAATTATCCCAATAAAAAAGAATACATTGGAAGCTGCTCGTTTACTTGATATTCAGGCAGATTTAATTTATATAAATACTTCAAATGATGAAGAGCTTATATATCAAAATATAATGCATTGGTTTCCTAAATTAAAAAAAAATGGCATTATCTGCGGAGATAATTGGAAATGGCTTGATGTTGTACAACAAGGCATTATAAGAGCAGCGCGAGATTTAGGTAAAAAAATTATAACGGATAATAATTTTTGGTATTTTGATTAGTACGATAAATAATATGTTTTAATTAACTTATCGGCATTTTTTTGTGCCGGGTATGGCGTGATCCATAAGGGTAACGTCCTGAATGGGCCGAAAATGGCCGGAAACCGTAAATGACTATAGCGAAGAAATAGTGCAAAACCTTGGAGATAATTAAGCTCATGGAAGCAATAGCTGATTCAGCGATTTATCTTGATGACTAGATAAAAGAGCTAGAACGAATATATGTTCTTTTCTGATGCTGCGCCTATTTGCTCAAAATAATCATACTCTTTAAAAATTTTAATTGCCTCTATATATTAATAATTACAATTTTCTTGAAAATATATGTATTTGTTTATTAGAATTAATGCTATATATAACTATAGGGGAGATTATATTATGTATTATAAATTAAAATGTATATTTGTTTTTTTGCTTGTATTTAATTTTTTAAAATTAAGTCCTAAAGAATTAGAATACTATTTTAAAAAAATTGAAAAAAAATCGAATATTCATAAATTTGGAAATATTGATTTTATATATGTAATAAATTTAGATGAAAGACCAGAAAAGTTTCAATTTACTTTAGATGAATTAAAACCGTATGGAATTGTGCCTTATAGATTTTCAGCTGTTAATGGATGGAAGCTTTCTAATCAAGTATTAGCAGATTTAGGCGTTAAATTCGCACCTGGTATGTTATCTGGTCATATCGCAACTAGTTATCTTATTCAAAATGAAGGTCGACCAACTGATGAGATTGTTCAAAATATAGGTCAAAATTATTTTTGCCATACAATGACTAGGGGTAATATAGGAATAGTCCTTAGCCATCTTTCAGTTTTGCAAGATGCTTTTGATTCTGGTTATGAAACAATTTGGGTTATGGAAGATGATATTGAGGTTAAAAAAAATCCTCTTCTTTTACAAGAAATGATAACAAGATTAGATTCTTTAGTTGGCAAAAATGGATGGGATATACTTTTTACTGATCAAGATACAAAAAATCAGCAAAATCAATATGTACCATGCAGTTCTTATGCTTGGAGACCAAATTTTGTTCCTTCAAATAATTTAGCGTTAAAGCAGGATATAAGCGAAGATTTCAGAAGAACGGCATGTCGTTATGGAGCATATTCAATGATTGTACGAAGATCCGGCATGAAGAAAATATTAGATTTCTTTAAGCAATATAACATTTTCTTACCTTATGATATGGATTTTACATTGCCTAATAATATTTTATTGTTTAATGTAAGAGATGATATCATATCTACTAAACCTCAAGCGCTTTCAGATAATGGCGCAGCTAATTATGAAAAAAGCAATAAATAAGTTTGCATATGTAATTTTTTTTAAAAATTAAAGATTTTTAATCGGATAAGAGGGGATGGATAATCATCCCCATCTTACTGTATTATCTTTCAGCTTTGATGCAGTCTGCTGTGCTATTAATATGACACCAGGATTTAAGATTTGGTAGCCAGCTATTTGGCTTTACCAGCTGGTTCCATTTTGCTCTTTTCTCTGTTCAACTTGAGCTTAAGTCTATTTGCTATGAATATTGTTATAGTTTCCATTACTCTTATTGATCCTCAGTGGCATTATCTGTGGAGATAATTGGAAATTACAACGAAGCATTATAAGAGCCGTGCGAGATTTAGGTAAAAAAATTATAACCGATAATAATTTCTGGTATTTTGATTTTGAAAAGAAATAGTAATTTATTAGACCTCTAGATCTAATATTTTAATGATTCCAAGAAATTATTCTTTTACTGGAAAAACTCCATCAAAAAATTTTGCAGGATTACATTGGCAATCTAGATATGCTATGGTTGGCGTTAATGTTAAATATTACTGGCATTATCAATAGCGTAAATGGAAAAGGTCTCTTATGAGACCTATTTCATTTACCAGGTTTTGCAAAATATCAAGATGTTACGTGGGAATAATCTCACATGGACTGCCGTAGCTGGCACGCTAAAAGCCGATCTCACAGGAACCATAAACCATGCGGTTAGGAAACCTCGAGGGGCTCATTAAGTTCAATGAGCCTAGACCCAAATGGCCAGTTTTTAGGAGTCAGAAGCGCTGATACTGCTTTTGCTATATTAATTTCCATGGGAGGAACGATTGCCTTTACCTCAGGAACCAATAGTTTAAGTCTAGGGGCAGCTCCTTTAGCAACTTCGGTCATTGTGCTCAATGGCGATAAGGTATATACAACCTAGACCAATCATGGGATTCTAGTAGGTGCTAGAACTTCAGCTATCATATAATTGTTTATGAGAACCCAGGCCAAGTGCTTATATATAGGAAGCATGAAGATTATTACATTGAATGGTAGCGCTGCTATTAGCTCTTCGCCATTTTACTGTTTCTCTGGAGAATTGCTTAATAGCGATTCTTTAACGAAAATTGCATTTCCTTGAAAACCTTCTGTGTACCAGTGTGCAATCATTTTAAATCCATTTGCTTCTAAAAATGGCTTAAGATGTTTGTACTGGGTCATACCCTTGCGAAACTCTTGGAAGTTCGTCTCAATGTAAATCACTTTCGCTTTTGAAAGCATTTCTGGAGATGCTGAAAGGGCTTGCATTTCGTAACCCTCCATATCCATCCACATGAAATCAAAGCCAGATACGTTGTTGGACCTACACCAATCGTCAAGAATCGCGCACCCCACTTCCACCTTTGGACCTTGATAATGTATTTTCATGTAGTCATTAGCCTCTAAAACGGAACTAGCTCCTTCAAAGACGGGATCATTTCCATTCGTGCCGTAGCATACGTTTAGAGTAATTGTTCCGTTGAAGTCTGTTATAGCAATGCCTTGAGGGTGTACGTTGGGAAATTTTCTGGTATTTTCAACAAGCAATCCATAGGCATGGGGATTTGGCTCGAATGAATAAATTGTGGCTTCCGGCCATTTCTTGACGAGCTCAGCCGTGTCTGTACCATAATGCGCACCGGCCTCGAAGATCGCTGGTTTGCCTGGGATATAGTGAGAAACTAGGTCTAGAGGATGAGATTCGTATTGCCATATTGTGTCTCTCCCTCATAACGAGGGTAATCCGCAAAGAGCATAGTCGAAGGACAAAAGATTGATAAGCAGGTTAACAGTATGGCAGAGAGTTTTTTCATTTTTTGTTCCTTTCACGGGATTATTTGAAGCACAATATTCTGAAAATATCGATTTATTCCTCAAATTGCTAGATATATTAATCGGCTGAAGTCTAATTTTTAAATAAAAATTTAGATAATCAAACTTATTTATTGCTTTTTTCATAATTAGCTGTTCCATTATCTGAAAGCGCTTGAGGTTTAGTAGATACGATATCCTCTCTTACATTAAATAATAAAATATTATGAGGCAATGTAAAATCCATATCATAAGGTAAGAAAATATTATATTGCTTAAAAAAATCTAATATTTTCTTCATGCCGGATCTTCGTATAATCATTGAATATGCTCCATATCGACATCCAGTTCTTCTGAAATCTTCGCTTATATCCTGCTTTAACGCTAAATTATTTGAAGGAACAAAATTCGGTCTCCAAGCATAAGAACTGCATGGTACATATTGACCGTGCTTATTTTTTGTATCTTGATCAGTAAAAAATATATCCCATCCATTTTTGCCAACTAAAGAATCTAATCTTTTTATCATTTCTTCTAAAAGAAGAGGATTTTTTTTAACCTCAATATCATCTTCCATAACCCAAATTGTTTCATAACCAGAGTCAAAAGCATCTTGCAAAACTGAAAGATGGCTAAGGACTATTCCTATATTACCTCTAGTTAGTCTATAGCAAAAATAATTTTGACCTATATTTTGAACAATCTCATCAGTTCGTCGACCTTCATTTTGAATAAGATAACTAGATGCAATATCACCAGATAACATACCAGGAGCGAATTTAACGCCTAAATCTGCTAATACTTCATTAGAAAGCTTCCATCCATTAACAGCTGAAAATCTATAAGGCACAATTCCATACGGTTTTAATTCATCTAAAGTAAATTGAAACTTTTCTGGTCTTTCATCTAAATTTATTACATATATAAAATCAATATTTCCAAATTTATGAATATTCGATTTTTTTTCAATTTTTTTAAAATAGTATTCTAATTCTTTAGGACTTAATTTTAAAAAATTAAATGCAAGCAAAAAAACAAATATACATTTTAATTTATAATACATAATATAATTTCCCCTATAGTTATATATAGCATTAATTCTAATAAACAAATACATATATTTTCAAGCGAATTGTAATTATTAATTATAGGTAAAGAGGCAATAAAAATTTTTAAAGAGTACGATTATTGTGGGCAAACAGGCGCAGCGCCAGAAAATTGCTGCGACCTACCAATTATTTTACATGACTTATTCATATATGGCTACTGTTGAATCAAAAAATACTGCTTCTCTTAAAGGTTCATAAAATATCTTGATATGGTTTCGATATTCATCAGCAAATTCTTTATGAGTAAGTAACATCTTGTTAAATCCAATATAAAATGGCTTTATTTCTGGATGATTTATTAAAAATTTAGATATTCCGTTGGATACACCTGGCCAAGAATAGTTAAAAAAATCATCAACCATTATTATACCGCCTATTGATAATGATTTCAAAGCGTTTTCCGCATCGAGCTCAGTTTGTAGAGCTTGATGCGATCCATCTATGCTAAACATTCTAAAGGGAAGACCATTTTTACATTTACCCAGATAATCTTTTGCGGTGAGGACGGTTGTATCACCTTGTATGATTTCCAATTTTGAAAGTAGAGGATCACAATATTTTTTAACATTATTAATAAAGCTATTAAGTTTACAGCCGGGACCGGAATTATCATAATTGAATTGTTGCATATCAAAACAATCTACAGCAAGCACCTGCTCATTGGGATTTGATAAAAGATAAAGAAGAATAAAAGTTTTGCCATGAAAAACTCCTATTTCTGCTAGATTGCCAGTTATATTTTTTTTGCGTTGTAATTTATCAAGTTTGATTAAAATATCTATAGTAGAACGATAAAACCATCCTTCAATGCTGTCAAATTCTTGTTGGTATAGGTTTAGTAATTTTTGAGAATTAACAATTCCCTTAAGTATTACAGGACTTAATACCAATAACAATGAGAATAATAATTTTCTCATTAGAAGCTCCTTTCTAATTTGAGTTATAAAAATATTAGACATTAATCTAGATTATTTAATATTTTTTAGCAACCCATTTTTAAGCATGTTCATGTTGAATTTGGTTAAAAAAATGATAAGCTTTTGGTCAAAATATATTAGTCTATAAAGGAGAGTATGAGACATTTTATTATATTTGGAGGGTCAATAATATTTTTTGTATTTAGTAGCTTAAATATATTATGTATAAACCCTCAAGTATCAGACCATGATTTAGATTATTTTCGTGATAACTTTGAGATGGGTAAAAATTTTTTGGATGCTAGGCAATATGCTAAGGCTATAGAATATTATGAAAAAAGCAAAGAAGAAGATAGCGAATACGGCTGGTATTCTGAGTATATGATTGGTAAATGCTATCAATACATGAATGATTGGCCAAATGCTTTAAAATATTATCATAGTTCTTTTGAGCGGCGCCCAATTAGATTAGAACCTTTATTTGATATTGCTTATTATCATTTTTCTATTGGTGAACTTGACAAAGCTTATGATTATTTAAAAATTTGTGAAAAGATACCCTATCCATCTGATGATCATTTGGATGTAAATGACGCTATCTATAAATATAAAGTTAAAGAATATTTAAGCATTTGTATACCTCATTTCCATACAAAAACTTTAGCACTAAACTATATCGACAAAATAGTGTTTAATTCCGAAATTGAATCAGGTGCAAAGCATGCTAATTTGGTTAGATCTGTTGATTATTTAGAGAATATAAATATTGCAACATTTATTCCAATTCAGCCACTTACTCCATTGCTTTGTGATTGGTCTTCAGAGCGTTATAAGCCATGTAATCCTTCCATTTTTAAAGTAAATGATGGTTACGTTGTAAATTGTAGATCAGTAAATTATGTTCAATGGTGTCCGGGCCATCTTATTGTGGATGGCAGTGGAAAGACGAAAACAAAAAATATGTTTATAAAATATGATAAACAGTTTAATAAAGTTTTTGAAAAATGTGTAAATGAAGCACCATCTTTGGCAATATTTAATAATTATACACAAGGACTTGAAGATTTAAGAATATTTGAATTCAATGACCAAATTTATTTTACGGCTACAACGTGCCAATTACATCAACGTAATATACCTAAAATATGTTTGGGGAAATTTGAATGTAATAATCTGGATGAATCAGTCAATGTTGACAATATACAATTGCTCCATGGTCCAAATTATGATAGACCTGAAAAAAATTGGATGCCATTTGTTGTTAATGGAGAGTTATTTGCAATTTATAGTCTTAGTCCTTTTATAATATATAAACCATGCATATCAACCGGATTATGTCCCGAATTTATTAATAAGGATTTGGGATTCGATTTTACTCGACTTAGCGGATCTGCTTCCCCAATTCCTTTTGATGATGGCTATTTGCTTATGGTTCATGAGGGAATTTGGAATTATAGAAGATATTATTTGCATAGATTTTTTTATTTCGATAAAAATTTTGAATTAAAAAAATATTCTAAACCATTTTCATTTAAGCATAAAGGTATTGAAATGTGTTGTGGTATGACTTTGGACCACGAGGAACAAAATCTTATTATGGCTATTGGCTTAGAAGACAGAGAAGCATATTTATGTCTTGTTAATGTAGAGGATATTCGTTTATTGCTTAAAGATATTAACGAGCTAAAGAATTAATGTATTTTAATGCTAATTTTCAAGGAAAATAAAAAATGAAGCATATTATTGGATTGATTATTAGTTGTTTATTGTGCTTATTAATAATTTGTACTGATCAATATATTGATAATAGCAGTAACATTGAGAAAAATTTTTTAATAAAACAATTAAAACAAGATCCAAATAATATACTTTATACTTTTGATTTAGCATTTATTTATCAAAAGTTGAAAAAATATGACAAAGCTATAGTTTTGTATAACAAAAGTAAATTGCTTGAAGGAGAAAAGGGTTGGTATTCAGAATATATGTTGGGAAAATGTTATGAGGCATTAGGTGATTGGGAAAATGCCTTTAAATATTATAATTCGGCTTATCATCGTTTTCCAATTAGAGCAGAGCCTTTATATTCTCTTGCATCGCATTATTTTAATGAGAACAATCATTCTAAAGTTTGTTTATATGCAGATATTGGTAGAAAGATTCATCTTCCTGAAAATAATAATTTATTTATAGAACAAGATATTTATAAGTACAAATTTTTAGAACTTTTAAGCGTTTCTGCATATTATGATGCACATTGTAGAAAAAATGGTACAAAATATGTTGATAAACTATTGTTTGATTTAAGCCTACCTAAGTATGTAAAAGAGAATTCTTTAAGAAATTTATTATTTTATGTAGAAAATATCGAGAATGTAAATTATATCCCAATGCAGGTAAATACTCCATTGTTATGTGATTGGTCTATAGAGAGATATAAGCCTCATAATCCATCCATTGTTAAAACTGTTACTGGTTATATAGTAAATTGTAGATCCGGAAATTGTGTACAATGGTATCCTGATTATGTAGTGATGGATGGAACTAAAATGCCTAAGACTAAAAATATATATATCGAGTATGATAAAGACCTAAATAAGGGCTTTGAAACATTGATTATGGATGACCCTTCATTACTAAAATACCAAACGAGAACTCAAGGGCTTGAGGACTTAAGAATATTTTATTTTAAGAATGATATATATTTTGTAGCTACAACTTGTCAGCTTAATCTTCAAGGCATTCCTAAAATGTGTATAGGAAAGTTTGAATTAAACAAACTCGATAATATTGTATCAGTTAATAAAGTTACTTTATTAGAAGGTCCAATTTTAGAACGACCAGAGAAGAATTGGATGCCGTTGATTGTTGATGGAGAATTATTACTTATTTATAGTTTTGGTCCCTATATTATTTATAAGCCAAATATTGAAACGGGTGAATGTAAAGAATTTTTTAAAAAAAATCCTCTTTTTGATTTTTCCAGATTTGCAGGATCAGCACCACCAATACCTTTTGATGATGGTTATTTAGTAATGGTTCATGAAGGAATTTGGCTAGATAGGAAATATTATATTCATAGATTTGCTTATTTAGATAAAAATTTGGAAATTAAGAAAGTTTCAAAACCCTTTACGTTTAAACATAAAGGCGTTGAAATGTGTTGTGGAATGGTGGTTAATCATTCTGAGGATAAGTTAATTATGATGGTGGCATTGGAAGATAGAGAAGCTTATTTTGGTTTGATTGATTTATCTAATGTTCGTTCTTTATTAAAAAATTTAAGCATCTAAAAATTGAGATAATTTGGTTAATAATTTGATTGGTTATATTACTAAAGTACACAAAGTATCCCTCATATATATTTTTTTCGATTCTCAGGAGGGATAATTTATGATTATTAATTTTACCTTCATTTTTTAGGATCAAAATAACCAGTTATTTTTCTAATAAATTAAGCATCAGGTAACTTTTTTAAATTTTCATATTTCATGGCCTAATTCTTGGGGTTCTAGTAGATGCTAGAACTGCTATCTTATAAGTGTCTGTGAAAACCTCAGACCAAGTGCTTATATATAGGATGCATGAAGACTATTACATTGAATGGCAGCGCTGCTATTACCTTTTTGTCATTTTATTGTTTCTCTGGAGAATTGCTTAATAGCGACTCTTTAACGAAGATTGCATTTCCTTGAAGACCTTCTAGGTACCAGTGTGCAATCATTTTAAAGCCATTTGCTTCTAAAAATGGCTTAAGATCTCTATACTGGGTCATGCCCTTGCGTAACTCTTGGAAGTTTGTCTCAATGTAGATCACTTTCGCTTTTGAAAGTATTTCTAAAGACGCTGAAAGGGCTTGCATTTCGTAACCCTCCATATCTATCCACATGAAATCAAAGCCAGACACGTTGTTGGTCTTGCACCAATCGCCAAGAATCGTGCATGCCACTTCCACCTTTGGACCTTGATAATGCTGTTTCATGTAGTCATTAGCCTCTAAAACGGAACTAGCTACTTCAGAGTTAAGATCATCTCCATTCGTGCCATAGCATACGTTTAGAGTAATTGTTCCATTGAAGTCCGTTATAGCAATGCCTTGAGGGTGTACGTTGGGAAATTTTTTGGTGTTTTCAACAAGCAATCCATAGGCATGGGGATTTGGCTCGAATGAATAAATTGTGGCTTCCGGCCATTTCTTGACGAACTCAGTTGTGTCTGTACCATAATGTGCACCGGCCTCGAAGATTACTGGATTGCCTGGAATATAGTTAGAAACTAGATCTAGAGGATTAGATTCGTATTGCCTATATTTTGTCTCTCCCTCATAACGAGGGGGGTAATCCGCAAAGAGCGAAGTCGAAAGACAAAAAATTGTTAAGCAGGTTAACATTATGTCAGAGAGTTTTTTCATTTTTTGTATCCTTTCACGGGATTATTTGAAGCACAATATTCTGAAAATATCAATTTGCCCCTCAAATTGCTAGATATATTAATTCGGGTAGTTAATAATCCAATAAAAAATGCTTATGATGCGTTATTAATGATATTTTACAACAAGCTATTGGGGATCCTCGGAATGCAAGGTATTGTAAGCAAATCTATAATAAATATCTAGAAAAATTTAATAAGTTAAATTTATTAGTATAAAATAATTTATTATCATACTGGAATACCATAATGAATTCTAATGGTGACACCCTTCTATCTGCCATCAACATTGCCGATAATCCCAACCAAGTACGTAGTTCGATAACAACTTTGGGATTAAATTGTTTTATAAATATTTTTCTAAATAAATCTTATTTTCATTCCTGAGCCAATCATGCGGAAGATATGGTAAATTTTCATTTGAATCATATGGTTCTATTGATCTCGTAGTTGCATAAAATCCAAAAGAAAAAGTAATAAAATTAAAAGATTTTGCTTTATGATTTTCGCCAAAATTTTATATTATTTAATTACGATTATAAATAAGCATATGGTTTTTAAATAATTGAGGTCAATAATACAAATTTAATTAATTTTTTGCTAATATTTTTGTAATTCTATAAATTTGTATTATGGCTCAAAAGTTAGTAATTTAGCATAAGATGTAATAACAGCGTAAATATAAAGAAGCAAGTCACTATATTGTAAGCAATGCTCAGCAATCAGATTAGCATTTTTTACTATTTCTTGAGCCTTTTTATCATTATCTTGAGCCCATTGTATTTTTTCTATCAAATCTGAACAAAAATAATCAAATGGAATGTAATGAACATAAGGCTTTAATAATTCATGGTACCATTGCAAATAATTGGAATTTTGCTTTAGAATTACCGAATTAGAATGTAATTGCCACCAACAACGTGTCCAAGCAGCTGAGTTTCCATCTATAAGTATTTGATATTTATATTGTATATGATCAGAAATATTTATAGTATTGCCTATATAGTCCAAATTAGTAAATATTGATTGTATATTTCCGCCATCTTGTACTATTTTGTTAAATTTAGCATCTAAAATATCAGGATATTTTTTTGAGAGTTGCACAAGCTTAACTCTTGGAAATATATGATAATTTGCAGGATAATATATACCTCCAGTAGTTGAACCTCTCCAGAACGCTTTTGCTTTTTTGGTTTTCCATGGATATTTAGCGTTACCCAAAACTATTTCTTTTGTAAATTCTTCAAAGTCTCTAAATGTATGATAATCAGGTATAGGAATTACATTTATATCATTGATATGCTTTGTAGATGCTAATACCGGGCAAAGATATCTTGCTTTACTTGTAGGAGGAACTAGATTTACTATAAGACTTTCATAACAGTATGGTGCATCATCTACATTATATAAAAAGTCTACATCAGGTAGCTTTATATAGTTGTTTAGTTCCTCAAGGATCCATAAAAGTGGTAAACAATCGTGTCTACGAGGCATATCTGGTTTAGTATAAAAAGATATTTGACCATTTTTGATGCTAAATTTTGCGAAAAATAGAGGATCTTGATCTAATATCTGATCAAGCATAGAATTAGTTATTGCATATTTTGGAGCATTTGCTAGATCTGCGTTAATTTGGTTGGTCATCCATTTAGGAATTCCAGCATTAATTTTGCTTAAAAGTTCTTGTTTCGTCTGTTCATCTGGATTTTTATAATTTCCATAGATTTTTATATCTAGAAAAGAAAATAATATCAAAAGTATATTAAATATTTTTAATATTTTATTTTTAAGCATTTTAAAACCCCTTTGTGAGAATGCTTATAATAACTTACATTAAAGCACTATTAGTATTCAAGATAATTGCAAAATATGTGATGGTTTATTTTTACCAGATCCTTTTTTGAAGCAAACATATCTTGCAATAATTAATTTTTTTAAACATAATGTAAATTAATTTTGATAAATATTGCAATTATTGCCCAAGGTTGAATGTTATATAAAATATAATATTTGCCAGGGAGAAATATGAAGTTAAAATTATCAGATTACAATAAATCAGTCACTTATTTTGCTAAAATTTATAAGCATATGACTTGGCTATCATATGAATTCGAATTCGGTTGTTTTGCGAGATGGTTTATATTAGAAGAATTTATTAGGCTAATATTCTTTAGCTTTCCAAATCGAATCTGACGTAATGTTATATTGCAATATAACGAAAAAATATATGATTAATTTAAAGCAATATGAAATGGCGGTTATGTAAGTAGGTTATTCAGTTGACTGAGTATCATGTTTGAATAAAGTATCAATAACAGCATGGGTATCTTTCTTAAGAAATTTTTATGAAGTTCCTAAAATAGATTGGTATGTAAATGAATTTAATAATAATAGAATTTGGATTCACGATGATACACCTATGCGCACAGATTTTGTTGCGGGATATCCTTAAAATTGGAAACCTTGGACAAATGATTGATAATTCAACATATGATGCTGCTATATAGATGATGTTCATATTGAGCCTCATTGGCCTCAATATAAATATCAAATGAGAAATGTAGTTATACATACCTTTACAACTCTCCCGCTTAAGGATATTGTATGAAAATAAAATTTGCCATATTGTTATAATATAGGATTTAATTCTTGGAATAGATGAAAATCTATTCATTTTCAAGGTTCTACTAAAAAAGTGATAAAAGATTATAAAAAAGCAAAAATTTAACCTAGCTAACTTGATATCAGTTGCTTTTAAAAAAGCCCCCAAAGTGGGGGCGATATGATTTTTATTATTAACAATTATTTTTTAGGATTGAAATACCAAAATGCTCCATAAACGTTAAGGGGCTCATTGAGATCATTAGCTGCCTTCTTGACTGCTTCAGTCAGACCTTCCCAGCCATAATCATCTCCGCAAATAATTCCCCCAACATCTAAATGTTTGTACCATGCTATAATATCTCCATAAACATTTTCATAATCATGAGCTGCATCAATATAAATAAGTTGAGCTTTAACATCTAATGTTTTAGCGGCATCCCAAGATGTTTGCTTAATAGGTATAATTTTATGAGTTAATCCTCTATGTTTTACATTAGAAAGAAATTGTTGATATAATTGGGGTAAAAAAGGAATACCAGCGGTATCAGCCCCTGATCCTTTAAAAGTATCGACAGCGTATAATTTTGATCCATCCGCCAATATATCTGCCATCAACATTGCTGACAACCCTAACCAAGTACCAACTTCGATAACAATTTTTGGATTAAGTTGTTTGATAAATTTTTCTAAATAAATTTTATTTTCATCTCTGAGCCAACCATGCGGAAGGTAAGGTAAATCTACATTTGAATCATATGGTTCAATTGCTTTTGCAAAAAAACTAAAAAAATAAAGTAATAAAATTAGAAAATTTTGTTTCATAATTTTTCCTTTAAATACTTATATATTATAATTATTGAATTAGCTTATGATTTTTAAGCAATCGAAGTCAATTATCTAAATTGATTAATTTAACAAGAATCCAAATAGGTTAAGAATAATCTACATGTACTACTTTCTGTATTATAGACTCATTTTTTAAAAGCCCCGATTCTTTTTTCAAGCAAAACAACCTTTATAAACAATTATTTTTTCGTTGAATTTGCTAAAAAAGATGTTATGATTTGGTGAAAATTAAGGATGAGTTTGTTGAGGTGAGAGAATATGAAGGTCTTAAGAGTAAACATTTCAGCGTTTTTTGCCAAATTTACTACTAAATTGGTAATGATTATAGTTATTTGTGGTTATATTTTTTTATCAAATTTTTTGTACTCTGCAGTAGATATAGATCCAAAAATTTGTCTTTGCATGATTGTAAAAAATGAGTCTGCAATTATGCGTAGATGCCTAGAAAATGTGAAAGATATTATCGATTACATATCTATTTGTGATACCGGTTCTCCGGATAATACGGTTTCGATAATTCAGGAATTTATGCAAGATACAGGTATCCCTGGAGTTGTTCATAATCATGAATGGAAAAATTTTGGTCATAATAGAACATTGTCAGCACAAGCTGCTCGGGAGGCTTTAAGAGAGAAAGGATACGATTTAGAAAAAACATATTTATTGTTTTTAGATGCAGATATGATTTTAAAAATTAGTTCTGATTTTGATAAAAAAGATCTGAAAGATGATGCATATTTTATGCTACAGAAGAATTCTTTATTTTCATATTACAATTTAAGACTTGCACGTGCTTCTTTAGATTGGCGAAGTGTTGGTGTTACACATGAATTTTGGGCGGCTGATGGAATTCATAAACAAGATAAAATTACAACTTTATATATTCATGATGTCGAAGATGGCGGTTGTAAATTAGATAAATTTGAGCGTGACATTAGGTTATTAACACAAGGCTTAATCGATGAGCCGCAAAATGAGCGTTATATGTTTTATTTAGCTCAATCTTATAAAGATATACAAGAATGGGATACAGCTATTGAATGGTATACAAAAAGAATCGAAGCTGGTGGTTGGCACGAAGAAGTTTGGATGTCAAAATTCATGATTGGTCAATGTTATCAAGCTAAAGATGATTGGAATACTGCTCTTAAATGGTATCTTGAAGCGTTTCAATATTATCCAATTAGATCTGAGCCTTTAGCCATAATTTCTGAATATTATCTATCAAAAGGCAAAAATGATCTTGCATGTGTTTTTGCAAAATATGGTAAAAAAATAGCATATCCTATAAATGATATTTTGGCTATTAGTAATTTTGTTTATGATTATAAATTTTTGCAATATTTATCTATAGGTCTATATTATACACCATTTAGGCAACAAGGGTTTAAGTATATAGATAGTTTGGTATTAAATCCAAAAGTGCCTTATGATGTTAAAGAAAATGCTCATAAGAATTTATTTTTCTATGTTGATCCGCTTAAAAATACCGAATTTATTCCTATAGTTCCTATAACAAGATTTTTTATCAATCGTTGGTCATCAGATAAATATTTACCTTGTAATCCTTCATTATATAAGACACAGGATGGGTATATGCTTAATTGTAGAACGGTTAATTATTTGCATAAGCGTGGACAATATATGGTTTTAGATGATGATAACAATGTCAGAACTAAAAATATATTAATGGAATTTGATAAAGAATTTAATAAGATTTCTGAAAACCAAATTTTTGAAAACAATAATTTAGCTTTATATTCTAGTACGGTTAAGGGTCTTGAAGATATGAAGATCTTTGAGTTAAATAAAGAAATTTATTTTACGGCAACTACACGTGAATTACATCCTACAACTGTTGCAAAAATTTGCTTGGGCAAATTAGAAAAGTTTGGAGAGGGCAACTTCTTTTTAATTAACAAAATTTTGCTTTTGCAAGGACCAGATCCAGATAGATGTGAAAAAAATTGGCTGCCATTTGTTATTAATGGCGAGTTATTTATTGTATATGGCTATAGCCCATTTATTGTTTATAAACCTAACCTTGATACAGGTGAATGTGTAGAGGTAGTAAACAAAAATTATAATCTTGATATGACCCGATTTAGGGGATCAGCTGCACCAATTCCTTTTGATAATGGTTATTTATTAATGATTCATGAGGTTATTTGGCAAAATGCTAGAACTTATGTTCATCGGTTTGTTTATTTAGACAAGAATTTTGAACTTAAAAAGCTTTCTAAACCATTTGTATTCAAACATCATGGAGTTGAGTTCTGTTCTTCCATGACGCTTGATCATTCTGATAATAAATTGGTTATGTCTATAGGAATAGAAGATAAAGAGGCATATTTATGTTTAGCAGATGTAGCTTATATTCGTTCTTTGTTAAATAGTATACAGGTATAAAAAATATCGAAAATAATTAAAAGGTAAGTAAAGATGCAAAAATTTATAAATATCTTTTCTATAAGATCATCATTTAATCGATTATTTATGAGCCTTATATTTCTAGGACATCTATTTTTTGGTGCCCATAGTTATGGAGCTGATTCTAGTGATGTTAAAATTTGTCTTTGCATGATTGTAAAAAATGAATCTGCGATTATGCGTAGATGTCTAGAAAGCGCACAGGGTATTATCGATTATATATCTATTTGTGATACCGGTTCTCAGGATAATACGATTACGATAATTCAGGAATTTATGCAAGATACAGGTATTCCCGGAGTTGTTCATAATCATGAGTGGAAAAATTTTGGTCATAATAGAACATTATCCGCTAAGGCGGCTCGTGAATCATTAATAAGCGCTGGTTTTTCATTAGAGAATACTTATTTGCTTTTCTTAGATGCGGATATGCTTTTGAAAGTTAATCCTGAATTTGATAAAAATAGCTTAAAAGCGGATGCATATTTGATGATTCAGCAAGATTGGGTAAATTCTTATTATAACTTGAGACTAGCAAAAGCTTGTTTTGATTGGAAAAGCATTGGTGTTACTCATGAATATTGGGGTGCAGATGGAGCTTATAAACAATATAAAATAAGTACTTTGTATATTGATGATCGGCATGATGGAGGCTGCAAGGCGGATAAATTTCCACGTGATATTCGACTTTTGAAACAGGGCCTTAAAGACGAGCCACATAATGAACGTTATATGTTTTATTTAGCCCAATCATATCAAAATACACAGCTGTGGGATAAAGCAATTAAGTGGTATAACAAAAGAATTGAGCGTGGTGGTTGGGATGAGGAAATTTGGTTATCAAAATATATGATAGGGCAGTGTTATGATGGTAAGGGTGATTGGGATAAAGCTTTACCGGCATATTTGGAAGCCTTTCAATCTCGTCCTGCAAGAGCAGAGCCATTATCCAATATAGTTTTTCATTATCTATCTAAAGGTAAAAATAATATTGCCTGTCTTTTTGCAAATTATGGTAAAAAAATAAGCTATCCGGATAATGATGTTTTATTTGTTGAGCATGATGTATATAAGTTTAAGCTTTTGCATGCGCTATCTGTTGGATATTATTATACTCAATTTAGATCTAAAGGCTTAAAATATTTAGATAAATTGCTTTTAAACAAACAATCGCCTGATTATATAAAGCAAAATAGTTACAGCAATTTATATCATTATGTTGAAAATCTTGAAAATACGAAATTTATTTCCATTGAACCTGAAAAAACAGCATTGATTAATGATTGGTCTACTGATCGTTTTATGCCTATGAATCCATGCATTCATAAACGAAAAAATGGATATTTATTAAATTGTAGAACGGTTAATTATTATCAAAAGTATCCGAATCATTTAAGACTTGCGGATGATGGTTGGATGAGGACTAAAAATATTGTAATAGAATTTGATGAGAATTTAAATAAAGTTAAAGAAATCCAAGTTATTGATAATCCTAATTTAGTAAAATATACGAACGATAAACAAAGAATTCAAGGCCTTGAGGATATGAGGTTATTTACTTTAAATGAGGAAATTTATTTTACTGCTACTACTTGCCAACTTCACCCTGGAGGATTACCTCAAATTTGCTTGGGCAAATTACATGATTTTGGAAATGGTTATATGTTTGTTGATAAGATAACTTTGTTAAAAGGGCCTAATCCAGATCGTTGTGAGAAAAATTGGCTTCCATTTGTTATTGATGGTGATCTATTTGTTATTTATATGTATGATCCTTATATTATTTATAAGGTTAATATGGATACAGGCGATTGTATGCTTGTGCAAGAGAAAAAATATGATTTAGATTTTTCAAAATTTAGAGGATCAGCTGCACCAATTCCTTTTGATAATGGATACCTTTTAGCGGTACATGAAGTCATTTGGATAGATAGAGGTTATTATGTAAATCGTTTTATGTATTTAGATCAAAACCTGGAAATAAAAAAAATCTCAAGACCTTTTACTTTTAAGCATAAAGGTGTTGAATTTTGTGCAGGGATGGCTTTTGATGAGGCTAATGATAATCTTATTATATCTCTCGGTATTGAGGATAGAGAAGCATGCTTATGTTTAGTCGATGCTGGTTATGTGCGCTCTTTGCTTGATCCTATTTAAAAATAGTTAAATTAATTTTAGTTAGACCCCCTAAATTATAGGGGATTTTTTATTCTACGCTATCCAGAATACCATGTATTTTTAATACCAGGATGGCAAGTAGAACTATGAAGAATTATACGCTTAAGCTTTAGTGCACATCATTGCTGCATAACATAAGATGCTAATTTAATGTAAACTCGACATAAAAAATCTCTCTCTGCCCGCTCCTCCTTTGCCAAGGCTACGGAGGGCAAGTCGTGGTGCGTGCCCTTCGTAGTTTGATAGAACGGAGTATGGAGCGAAATGAAATGAAGTCGAACCATGCGGGCAATTAAAATAAATACTAAAAAACCCTGTGATGATCCTAAGCAAAGCGAAAAAATAAAGTCAAATCTATGCAATATCTGCTAATAATGAAAAATTTTAATTGAAAATATATGGTAAATAGCTGAAGAAAAAAAGGCGAGATTCTCTAAAAGAGAATCTCGGTTAAAATTTTAATATTAAGCGAGCCGTATAACATTGAATATTGTATCATCAGTAGCCAAGTTTGAAGGACCACCAGGAGTATAAGCTTGAACTGTTATCATATCGCCAGCATTTGCAGAAACTATAGCTGTCAATGTAATTGGTACATTACCAGATGGAGCTTGGGCAGCTATTGCTGTTGAAGTAACTTGAGCATTTATAGGATTATTATTTATATAAAAATTATAATATGCAACTTGATTAGTCGGTGTTCCTACAAAATTTGTAGATGTAGTAAATAGCAATAAATATGAACCTGTTGCTGGAGCGGTGTAACTTGTACTTACTGTTGTAGGATTAGTACTAGTCATCCCCGATATTGTTGTCGTGCCTCCAGTAGCCATTGCAAATGATAAAACCCCTGAGAAACCTGTAGGACCAGTAGCTCCAGTAGAGCCAGGATTACCAGTAGCTCCAGTAACGCCAGTAGCCCCAGTAGCTCCAAGACCAGTTGAACCTGTAGGACCAGTGAAACCAGTAGAGCCAGTTGAACCAGTGGCTCCAAGACCGGTAGGGCCGGTTGAACCAGTAGCACCAGTAGCTCCGGTAACGCCAGTAGGGCCTGTAGCTCCAAGACCAGTAGGGCCAGTTGAGCCGGTAGCACCAGGATCACCGGTAGCTCCAGTAACGCCACTAGGCCCGGTAGCTCCAAGACCAGTAGGGCCGGTTAAACCAGTAGCACCAGTAGCTCCGGTAACGCCAGTAGGGCCTGTAGCTCCAAGACCAATAGGGCCAGTAGCACCAGGGTCACCGGTAGCACCAGTAACGCCAATAGGACCAGTTGAACCAGTATTACCAGTAGGACCGGTAGCACCAGGATCCCCAGTAGCCCCAGTAACGCCACTAGGCCCGGTAGCTCCAGTTGGACCACCTGCAGGACCAGTTGGACCTAAACCACCAGTAGCTCCAGGGTCACCCGTAGCACCAGTAGGACCAG
>Ga0207074_1010_pt1 | contig 39726 bp, 35 predicted proteins | sample Alteio_BWMinHeat_66_FD_153567 | JGI IMG/M metagenome (GOLD analysis project Ga0207074, IMG submission 153567) | Enriched cells from forest soil in Barre Woods Harvard Forest LTER site, Petersham, Massachusetts, United States -... | ecosystem: Environmental > Terrestrial > Soil > Temperate forest >...
AAAACCCCAGGAAAGTTTATTTAAAGAGATAAACCAGAAGGTACAGAATCTTATTAAAAACAGTGATGTAATCGTGCTAGTAGTGGATGGTGTTGCTGGTGTAATTTCTACAGATTTAGAGTTAGCGAATTTTTTAAGAGGTTTTAATAAACCAGTTATTGTTGCTGTTAATAAAATTGATTCCAATAAAGCGAAAGAAAATCTATTAGATTTTTATAATTTGGGTTATGAGGTTGTTATAGGAATATCTGCAGAGCATGGGCTGGCTATCAATGATTTATTAGATATTATAGTAGAAGCTTTACCTAATAAGAAAGCGAAACAAGAAGAGCAAAAGTCTTTTAAAATTTCATTTATAGGAAAGCCTAATGTTGGTAAATCTTCTTTAATGAACGCTTTGCTTAAGCAAGAAAGGTCATTAGTTTCGGAAATTGCTGGAACTACGAGAGAAGCTATATCTGAAAATATTAATTTTTATCAAGAATGCATAGAGCTTACTGATACACCAGGGATAAGAAAATGCAGTTCGGTAAGAGAAGATCTTGAGCAACTTATGGTTAAAGTTGCATTCAGGGCTTTAAAAGATTCTGATATAATAATTTTGGTTGTTGATGGCTCCGCTAAAGGATTAGTTGACCAAGAGCTAAAGCTTGCATTTTATGCCTTTAAAGAGCAATATAAGGGTTTAGTTTTGGTAATTAATAAAGCTGATTTAATGACAGAAGAAAACAAAAAAGATTTACTGGAAAGTTTTGATTATTATAACTATTTCATAGATAAGATACCTGTATTAGAAGTTTCATGTAAGACTGGAAAAAATATTGGAAAATTGTTGCCTCTGATTCAAAAAGTTTGGTCTAATTGTTCTAGAATATTTGATAATAGTGAGCTTTCTAGATTGCTCATCGGTGGTTTAATTGATAAACCTTTGTATCATAAAAAAAATTTATTGAAAATTTATAAGGTGAATCAGGTAAAAACGAATCCGGTAACTATCAAGCTTTTGGTAAATGAATCCGATTGGTTTGGTACCTCTCAATTGGCTTATTTTGAAAATTTGATTCGTTCTTCATATGATATGGTTGGTGCAGCAATTAAATTTATCTTAAGGAAAAAAAAAACAGTAATGAAAAAGGGTAATTTATGCAAAGAAGAATTGCTTTTAAAAATATGAATCATAATGACAGTTTAGAAAAATTTGCTAGTCAAAAATTAGAAAAGATCGATCGCTTATTAGAAACTGAAAGAACACCAGTTTCCATTAATTTAGTTTTAGAACAAGGAAAAGTGCATGCTCATAATAGGGTAGAATTGCATGTTACCTCTGCCCATTTTAATTTAGTTGCTCAACATGAAGGTTCTGATTTTATTAAAGAAATTAATCATGTTATCGATACGATGGTGGAGGAAATACGAACAGCTAAAGAAAGAAAAACAGAAGAATTTAAAAAGCGTGATTCTTATAAGAGTGCCTAATGATTAAGTGGTAGATTAAACTCTACCACTTAAATTTTTTTTCATGGAACTTTTGTTATTGAAGCTCTGCTTGATATTTTGTTAATAAGTTAATTATTTCTTGATCTTATGCTAGATCTAAAACAGTTTTCCCTTCTCCTATATTTATATTAGCACCGGCTGCCAATAACATATTTACTATAGTCGGAGAATTAATTTGTACGGCATACATTAAAGGTGTTTCACCGGATTCATCTGTTGAATTTGGATCGGCCGCATTATTAAGTAAAATCTGTACAATTTCCGGAAAATTAAATTCTACTGCCAAAATTAATGGTGTCTTTCCAAAATTATCTTTTAGCTCTATATTGGCTCCTGCGTTAAGTAATAATTGTACCATATTTGGCTGATTAAATTCTACTGCGTATGCTAAAGCTGTCATTCCAAATCTATCTTTTACATTTCTATTCTCAGGCGTAAATAACATCCGTATTGCTTCTGGATTATCATATCTTGCTGCATACATTAAAGGAGTTTGATGATAAATATTTTGTATATTTGGGTCGGCTTGAGCTTTATATAAGATATGTATTATTTTTTCAAAATTATTTTGTGCTGAGTGCATTAATGCTGTGTTTTTCTCATAACCTTGTATATTTGGATTAGCGCCTTTCTCTAGTAACATTTCTACTATTTCCGGATTGTCATTTATTACTGCCCAAATTAAAGGGGTATCACCATTCTCATCTTCGATATCAATATTTATATAATGTTCTTTTAATAATTCCTTTATTTCATCTTCAACGTTTTTATCATTAGTTTTTACTGCATTTAATAGAGCTTTACTACTTTTCTTAATACCTTTATGAATATCTGATCCAATATGCATTATTAATTCTTTAGGCAATAAAGAAAGAACAGATTCCGGTCTAAGATAAGCTCCCAAGAGTATTCTCTCGAATTTTGAAGGATGTATTTTTGGAGAAATCGCTATTTTAGATTTCATCTCAGGTTGCTCCATTGAAAAAACATATGATATTAAGGCAATTTTTGTTAGTAAAAATAGATAAAGTTTATTTCTGATTTGCATAATTTTATCTCCATATTATTACCAATTCTGGATCATTTGATTTTGCTGTCCAGCTCTTTATCAAGTTCGATTATGCCGCCCAGCTCTTTATCAAGTAGTATTTGTATTATTTCTTGATTGTTATATCTTCCTGCCCAAGTTAAAGCTGTTTCACCATCATAATTTTGTATATCTGGATTAGCACCTTTCATAAGTAGCATTTTTATCAATTCTGGATTATTTGATTTTGCTGCCAAAATTAAGGGAGTATTACCATTATTATTTTTTATATCTGGATTAGCACCTTTCATAAGTAGCATTTGTATCAATTCTGGATCATTTGATTCTGGATCATTTGATTTTACTGCCAAAATTAGAGGAGTATCGCCATTATTGTCTTGTAGATTAACTTCGATATAAGGTTTTTGTAGTAATTTTATTATTTCATTTTCATTCTGAAAGTCATAATTGTTCTTTACTAATTTTAATAATAAGTTACTATCTTTCTTAATCTCGAGCTCAGTAGCATGCATAACTTGCATTAGTATTTCTGGTGGTAGATTTGCAAAAGCAGATTCTGGCCTAAGAAATTTTGCTCCTAAGATTGTAGTCCATAGTTTATTCCTTAATTCTATTCGTTCTTGATTTACTTGATGATAAGTTCTGGTTCTTGATTGTTCAATTGGTTTTTCCATCTCAGTTGGCTGTTCCATTGAAAAGACATATGGCATTAAATTAATTTGTGTTAATATAAATAGATATAATATATTTCGGATTTTCATATTGTAACCTCCTTTTTGTGGTTTAATATAATTTATTAAAAAATAACATATTAATCTTAAATTATGCAAGATTTTGGCCAATGGGCAATTATTATATAGGTTGCTCAATTATGATGTAAATTATGCATTATTTTTAACAGCATATCTAAATTTGATGTTTTCTTATAAGGCTTTGGCAAGTTATATTTCTGGTAACATATGAGACTTTTTGGCCTAAATAAATGCTTTTTAAAAGTATCTTTCAATTTTATATTTTTGCTCGTTACCTAAAATGGATTCGTTGAGTTCCTTTAAAAGTGCTTCCAAATTATCTATTTATTTAAGATTTTGATTTTCTATCATTCTGTTTTCATTAACAATCTTAATTACAAATTTAATAAATTCAATAGTTTCTTTTTGTAAATGCATCTCTTTACCATAATGCCAATTTTCTGCTGTTTGTATGAGATTATTCCATTGTGACCCGAATTTATTTTTTACCCATTGAGCAGAAACTTTTTTTGATCCGACTTTTCTGTATAAAACTGTATACAGTATACGGCACATATTGAGGACAACATATGATTGATAATAGCTGTTTTGTAAATAAGATGTATCGTTGATTTTAGGTTGCCATTCTTGAAATAAATCTCTAATGCAAGCTTCTTGAACAGTCTCAATGTTAATAAGTTTAATTAATGTTTTAAGATCTGGACCGATTAACGAAATGCCATGTTCATATAGCAAATAGAGATTAATAATCCATTCATTACCATATGGTGCTTGTTCATATAAGATTCCTTCATTAAAATAAGGACGCGGTTCTTTTGGTGGAAGTATATTATGAAGCATTTTTACAGGAGTATATGAGCATTCGATACGTCTTGCCCATTTTGGATAAGAGATTTCCATCTGCATATGTAATTTTTTAATCAACTCAAGTTGTTCTTGAGAAGCTGGTTCATGCAAAATTACCATAAGATCTATATCGCTAGATTCTGGATTGAAGTCACCATACGTTAAAGAGCCTGTAAGATATATGCCAACTAAATTTGCTCCCAAAATATCCACAATACCATTTGTTAGCGAATCTAATAATATATGCACGTCTTTATATATCGTAATATTTTTTTTATACTTCATGTTATTAGAACTTGCACAGAGCCTGATCTTTTACTGGTTCTGCAATATATTTTAAATTTAAGCCTTTTTCTTTAGGTGTAAATGATAATCCAACAAGTAAAACATGTTTTCCCTTATGTAAAAAGCGCTCATAATAACCGCGATTTTTAATTTGTGCTAATGCATTTTCTGGTGTTGAATTAAGTTTTAATTCAAAAACATAAGTATGAGTTTTGGTATTTAATGTAAGATCAATACGCCCTTTATTTGTTATAATTTCAGATTGGGCTTCGAGTGAAAGCAGGCTCAGCAAAAATTGAAATAGCACATGATAGTAATCTTCACCTATGATGGTATATGGGATATGTGCAAATAATGTTTGTAAAACAGAACAAAATTTTTCAAGATCATTTTTGTTTAATGCTTCTTTCAGTTGAGAACCAAGGTTATTAATAATAACGTTGGAATTATTACTCATAGTTTCTACAAAAAATCTTGTAAAGGATAGCTGGACTTCATGGTTGGGAAAATTAAGCTTAAATTTCCGAGTATTTTTATCATAATCAACAATAGTTAAGTAACCTGTTTGAAATAATAGTGAAATTAATGGTATATTACTAATATCAAAGTTACTTAAACTATCGTAATCTATTTCTATCTTATTTACATTCTCTAATGAATTATACTGATTTTTAAGAAGATGGATAAGAAATGTTGGTGTACCTGATTGATACCAATAATTAAGAAATTCCTTTTTGCCTAAAGCATAAAGTACAGAAAATGGATTGTAGATTTTTGACTCTTTTTTAGAAAATCTATAACCATTGTACCACAGCTGGAGTTTATCGATAACTTGTTCAAGAGGTTCGTCTAATTCAGCTGCAAAGTTTTTTATAAAGGGTAGAAGGTTTTTTTCTATTTCTTCATATGTGTAGCCTACCAATTCTGCTGCTTCAGGATCTAATGAAATATCATTGACATTATTTAGTCCTGAGAAGAGGGATGTTTTGGAAAATTTAGTTACACCAGTAATAAAAATTGCTCTTAAATAGGCATCCATAGATTTTAGGGCATCATAAAACTGTTTTAAAATGTCTCTTTGAGCACTAGCAACTTCAATATTTGTTATATTAGCTAGAATTGGTTTATCATACTCATCAATGAGAACCACAACTTTATTTTTAACAGAAAGTTTTTGTATTAGGGCTACTAATTTATCAGACAAAGTTGGTGCTTGAGAGATATCAATGCCATGGGTTTCTGCTATCTGTGAAAGCCTAGATAGTAAACTTGCTTCAAGTTTATCAACCGTATCATAAGGCATGTTTGAAAAATCGAGATCTATAATTGGATGCTCTTGCCATTTAAAATCACTAGACGCGATCCATAGGCCTTCAAATAATTTTTTGTTTCCTAGAAATAGTTCTTTAAGTGTGGAAATTAATAATGATTTTCCAAAACGACGTGGTCTTGATAAAAAATAATATCTACCTCCTTTGCTAAAAAGATTATAAATATATTCAGTTTTATCTATATAAAGATAATCATTTGTGATCATTGTGCTAAATGTACTGACATCTATAGGAAGATATTTTTCTTTCATCTTATTTGTCGGCTAAAGATTAATTATGTTTAAATTATATCATACATTTAAATTTATACCATATAAGATACAGAACTATAGGATATATGAGGCAAAAATTGATAGGCCTCTACCCTGTTTTTTGACAAAATGATAAATATTTGATTATATATAAATATATTTTAGTTATAACTGGAATTATATAGATTGAGACAATTTTTAAATTGAAGGAAAAAATATGAAAAACATTATTAAAATTTTGGTCTTAATATGCTTTGCTCATTGTCTGCCAGCACTAACAATGGAACAGGCTGAAGAAACATCAATTGAGTCTATGGAAATTGTGGAATCAACGAGTCAATTGACTGATGCTGCAGAGAATTTGTTTGATATCCTGCCTAATGAGTTAATTGTAAAAGTTTTAGAAGATGTATATTTTGATAAAAGCATATGTACAGCTAAAGATATTTATGAGGCATTTGAATTGATTAAGCAAAAACTACCAAATATTGCTAATGTTCGTCTTGTACGTGGTTTAATATTGTCAATTCAGATAAGTTACGACATTTTTACAGATCGTTATTGATTAAAAAATTGCCAGAAAATTTAAAGAATACTGACCTTGCTGAATTTATTAACACTGGAAGCAATAAAATGATATTATGTATGAAGTAATTGATAATTACGATCGTTATTCAGAAGCTGGTTTAGATAAAGTTATTTCTTTGATATTGTTTTATGGCGCAAATATTAATATGAAGAAGCATACATTGTGTGATGACAATGCTATACATCATGTATTTTGGAAATGGCGTGATAGTGATTTTGTAAAGGAAGCAATCAGAATATTATTAGCTCATGGTATTGATGTTAATGGTAAAAATAATAACGGTAATACTGCTTTACATGTGATTTTAATGAACTATTCTTATGGGCTAGCGTCTAGAATGATGGATATAATTAAAATTTTATTAGACCATGGAGCTGATGTTAATCTTCAAAATTGTTATGGAAATACAGTTTTGCATGAGGCTTCGTCTAATCCTACATTTAACGTCCTTAATGTGATAGATGTAGTTAAAATTTTATTAAATTACGGAAGTGACCGTACTATTGTAAATAATCCTGGTGATACAGCCATGGCTATTGCTGAAAGAGATTCTTCGGACGAATTGAAAAAGCTTTTGGCTGAATAGATAAAATTGCATTTTGATGTAAGCAATACAAAATTGTTTTTTGTTAATCAGCAATTCTTCGCTTTTTGCGGCTAAAAAATATAAAATCCGCTCGCCTTGAACTTGTTGAAGGGTGCGAGCGGTACCTATTTTTATTTTTGAATACGCTTGTATACTTTGACCCAGCCTTCACTCCTACTTTGCTAAAGCTTCATAGGGTTTAGTTCTTCGAAGTTTTAATGTAGTAGAATAAAGTTACGGCGGGCAGGCTGGGCCTTTAGTGGTGAGCCAGCCGAACCATCAGCACGAGCGTATTGATTTGTTTACTATGGTTCAATTTGATGAACTGTTAAATTCTCCTTAAACAATTCAATTATTTGATCAATACTTAAATCGCCTAATTCTGAACTCATCTTTTTAATAAGTTTTTCATCATTAGAAATTATCAAATAAGTAGGAAATCCTCTTATAGGTCCATATTTTTCATTTATTAACTTAAAATCTTCTTCATTAGTATCATAATTTATTTTTAAAGGTATAAAATGAGCTGATAATGTTTTAATAATTTCAGGATTCTTAAATACTTTCTTATCTAAAGATTTGCAAGCGGAGCAGAATGATGATTCGATATCAATGAATAAAGGTTTGGAATCTTTTGTTGATTGTGCTAATGCAGATTTGTAATTACTTAACCATAAAGACTCGGCTCGCTGTGATTTTTCCGCTTTTTCTACATTAAAGCCAAATTTTCCGATGACCATTGCAGAAATAAAAAGTGCAGTTCCTACTATAACTTTATAAGCTTTTAGACTGCTTGAATCATATGGGTGCCTGCTTTTTACATAATATAATGCTATAAATGTTAATGTGAGAGATAGTAATGCTAGAATGAGCGAATATGGAATATAAGCAGTTAAGTTTGATAAATGATAAAATGCCATACCTATTAACATAAGGCCAACTAACTTTTTTATTTCTACCATCCAGGCACCAGCACGAGGTAAAACTTTCATTGAGCTTGAAAATGTACCAATGATTAACAATGGTAAACTGGAGCCTATTCCAAAAGCAAAAAGCAACATGAAACCCTCGATGTAGCTTTTAATGGAACCGCCAACACTAATTGATGAGACATAATCTAATATTAACAACAGACCGGGAGATAAGCATGGTGATGCTACCAGGCCGCTGGCCATACCAAATATAAATGTTGGAATAATCGATCCACCTTTAAAGTCTTTAACTTTTGGTTGTAAAAAGCGTGGGATATAGAGTTCATAGAGTCCGAGCATTGATAAGCCTAAATAGATAAGTAAAATGGCTAATGGAATAACAGAAAGTGGACTTCCTTGTATTTTGCCGAATGTGGCCCCTCCAATTGCTGCAATGAAGCCTAAAATTGCAAATACAGTTGAGATTCCAAAAGTATATGCTCCTGCCAACATAAAACTTCTAAAGAGTGAACTACTTCGATTAAGTTGTAATATACCTACTGTAATAGGAATCATAGGGTAAATACAAGGAGTTAAACTAAGTAATATACCAAGCAATAGCGCAGCAATGAGCCGTAATGATGGAGATCCGGATTTTGAAAAAAGATCAGTTGCTTTTGTTTTAATGTTACTAAAAATGTTTTTGATATAAGTTAATAACTTATGAAAAAAAATGGTTAATGGATTGGCATCATGTTCAGTCTCAGCCTCAGATTGATGTGAAGTTTGCGAATTTTTTTCAGTATTTGTTAAAGGAGAGCTATATAAATAATAATGTATGTTGATAATACTTAATAATATAAATAATGATCCAAAAATGGTTGAAATTTTTGACATTTTTTCCTTTTTGTTAGATATTTTTCTTAACGATTTAACATTTTGTCTTTGGGGTTGTAGCTCAGTTGGTAGAGCGCATGGATGGCATTCATGAGGCCACCGGTTCGAACCCGGTCAACTCCACCAGTCTTCGCTTTGGTGTAATACTACTAAAGTTTAACTGCGGCTACGACATTTGCCCGCCGACCTGTGCGCCATATTTTTATTATATATTTTTATTTTGTCATATTGGTCATCTTTTTGAATAAATTATTAGTAAGAAAGCAAATTATTGTATTTTTGCTAATTTCTGTTTTTTTACAATTAGATTTGATAACTTTGTACAAGTTGCTTTAATCTTAAAGTTTGAGTTTGTTCTTCATGTTAAAATATGGTAATAGAAATTTTACAAAAGTTTCACCAAATATTCAAAAATCTTTACAAGATATTTTCAAAAATTTTCCCGAGATACCTGCAATTATTGATCTCATTGGTTCAGCAGGAGGACAAGCTTATTTTGTTGGTGGTACTGTAAGGGATTTGCTTAAATCAACAACAGTTAATGATATAGATATTGAAGTTCATTATCTTAGTCTTGAGGCATTAGCAGATATACTGTCTAAGTTTGGGATAGTTAATTATGTAGGAAAAGCTTTTGGCATATTAAAGTTAAATAGTAGTAAGGTGGATTGGGCATTACCAAGAACAGATACGTCTGGCCGCAAGCCGCAAGTTACTATAGATCCTTTCCTTGATATTGTGGAAGCATTGCGTAGGCGTGATTTAACGATTAATGCAATGGCTATTAATTTGGTTTCGCTTGATCTTATAGATCCGTTTAACGGAGTACTTGATTTGCAAAATAAGATATTGCGTTCACCGGATATTGCTTTTTTTGGAGAAGATCCATTGAGGTTTTATAGGGTGATGCAATTTATTGCTAGATTTGAGGCTTATCCTGATGATGAACTTAATAAAGCTTGTGAAACAATGGACATTAGCAAAGTTTCGGTTGAACGGATCGAAGCTGAATTTAAAAAAATGTTCTTAAAAAGTGTTAATCCTTCGTTAGGAATTAGATGGTTAGATAAAATAGGTAGATTGAAAGAAATTTTACCTATACTTTATGAAACCAAATTTACTAAACAAGATCCTGAATGGCATCCGGAAGGTCATGTATTTGAACATTTAATGCAAACGCTTGATGCTACAGCCTTGATTGTTAGTAACCATAACTTTTTTGAAACAGAAGATGATAAGCTTATGCTTATGTATTCCGGCTTATTTCATGATCTTGGTAAAATATCAACAACTATTTTTAAGGATGGGCGAATTAGGAGTCCTGGTCATGCTGAAGCTGGGGCACCATTAGCTAAAAGCATGTTAAAAAAAATTACTGGGAACAAAAAAATAATAGATTCTGTTTGTTTATTGGTTAAATATCATATGTTACCTGGTCAATTTGTAAAGTTACAGGCTTCATTAGGTGCTTATAGAAGATTGGCATTAAAATGTAAGGGTCATACTAATTTACATATGCTTGCATTTTTAACTTTGGCTGATAGAAGAGGTAGAAATGCTGAATCATATCATCCATTAACGGATGATTATGAGTATGTAGATACATTTATAAAAAATGCTAAAGCTGCTGGAGTTTTTGAGTCTGCTCAAATGCCTATTCTTAAGGGTAAAGATATATCTGATTTAGTGAACCCTGGTATTGGGATGGGAAACTTGTTAAAGTATGCTTATAAACTTCAAATATCGCAGGGTATTTTAGATAAAGAGAAACTTAGGCAAAAAATTATTCAAAAATTACGAAGAAAAGATTAGTTTGTAGATCATTAAAAGGGGAGATGAGCATGCAAATGGGTAATATGTTTTGGGCATTAGTTTTACAAAGTGATACCGTAACTAGAGCTGTTTTGGCACTACTTTTAGTTATGTCAATTTTGTGTTGGTCTTTATCATTTTTTAAATTTTTAACCATAAAAATAAAAAATGCACAGCTTAAAAAGGGGTTAAAGATTTTGAATGGTATCTCTAGTTTACAAGATTTGATACCAAAAGCAGCAAAATTTCCTGATGGATTTATCAATGATTTTATATCACAGCATTTAACTAACTTTAAGATTGCTTTAAAATTTAAACCGAGCAATATATCGAGTATGACTAATGAAGATTGGCAAATGTTGCATAATAATATGAGTTTATTTATTGATGATATTGTTACTAAAGAGCATTCTTCAATATCTTTGTTATCTACAGCTGCTCAGGTTGCACCATTAGCAGGCCTTTTTGGAACAATTTGGGGATTAATTCATTCATTCTTATCAGTCAGTTCCGCACAAAATGTTGATATAACAGTAATTGCTCCGGGTATTGCAGAAGCTTTGGTTACAACATTAGCGGGTATATTGGTAGCTGTTCCTGCATTAGTACTTTTTAATTATTTGCAAAATAAAATATTAACACTTGAGCAAAATTTGATGACAATATCGGATAAATGTTTTTGGATTATTCGATCAGTTTCATTTGATAAACTTGATGCTAATAGAGCAGGTACTCCAAATATGAACTATTCTTCTAAGTATGAACATTCTGCTGAAAAGGATAGTGTATGATTAATTTTTTGCGTAGAAAAAGCCGAACCAAAAAATTGAGCGAAATTCCATTAACGCCATTGATTGATGTTGCGCTGACTCTTTTGGTTGCTTTAATGATTGGGATGCCTGTGACTCAAAATGCCATTAAAATAGCATTACCTCAAAGTACTGTTAATGAATCTAATACTCAACAAGCAAAATTAGTGGTTAATATTGATTCTGAAAATAATTTATATTTTAATAACCAAAAAATAGAACCGGAAAAATTATTACAAGAGCTTGCGCAAACAATTCAACAGTTTGACGGAACCATTTTTTTAAAAGCTGATCAATCTGTTAATTATGGGTTTTTAATGAAAGTTATTGATTGTATTAAATCACTTGATGGTGTAAAAAATGTTATTTTGTTAACAAATAGAGTTTAAAAAATGTTTAAAAATATAAAAGCTATATTGGATAAATTGGCTAAATCTAAAGTAATTTTTTTATTTAGATTTGCTTTATATTTATTTTTTATTTGGTTAGGAATAGAGTATTTATTTTTTCCTGAGGTTGTGGATTATGCTACATTTAAAACAGTTCTAATAAATAAAAAAGTACATCAAGTTTATATGCAAGAAAATAAAGTTTGGGTTCCTAAGGTTTATAATGAATTGGAAACTTTTATCAAAGAAAAACAATCAATGGATGATTTGTTGGATTTCCTTAAAAAAAATAATGTTAAATTGATTACCAATCCCTCATTTTTTGATAATTGGAAGAAGCTTTGGGCTTGGTTTACATTGTTAGTCGGTATTTTTGGTATTATGATTGGTTTATACAAATCTGACATTATAATTGGTTTATATAAATTAAGATTTGGTAAAAAATAAGCATGGTAAGGACCCTTTATATTTGATTTTTTTAGGGCTATCTTACAATGCTTTTCCATTTGTTTATTGAAGTGCACAATTATTTGAAGTTTGTTGTTTTGATGTTAGTAATTCTATACATCGATTAGCTCTTTCAAGTTTTTTGGGCTTATTTTGAATGTATTCTTTGTTTTCGATTACTATTTCTAAAGCTGTTTTGCCTTCTAAATTTAAGATATATATGTCTGCCCCATGTTTTATTAATAACTTAACTATTTTATAATTACCGTTGATAGTTGCGCACATTAATGGTGTGAGACCAGTAATGTTTTGTATATTGATAAAATCAACTAATCTTAAATTTTTGTCTTTCATTAATTCTAGAATTATTTTGAAAATACCTTGATTGTCTGCAGAATTTACTGCGGCATTATGTAGCAGTTGGCCTTGTGCATTCTCAATACTGAAGATTTTGTGCCAATCGTAATTTTTACTTTTTTCTTTATCAATAATGTCTTTGAATAAATAGGTACAACTGAACCTGGCAAGAAATATAAAAAAGGTCTCTGGGAAATTTCTATCGCAAATATGATTATCTATATTGTAGATTAGTTGATGAAGTACTGTATTGTAATAATCCAAATTTTCGTCAGTAATTTTAAGATATTTATATATTTTAAGTTGTTCTATAGAAGCAAGATGTTTATGTATAAAATTAATTGAAGGAATAATATAGCAAAATTTACAATATGCTTTTAAATCTTTTGAAATAATATCAACGCCTAAGGTATCTATTTCTTGTCCTACAGCTTTTAATATTTTTAAATATGCGGAAGCAGCTAAAAATTGTAATGAGGGACATACTTGTTTACTGTCTTTTAGTATTTCAGATAACATGCAACATATTTCTTGCTTACAATGCAATACATCTTGTATTTCGGTTTCCGCTGTTGATTCTGATTCTTGCATTGCATTAGTTTGATTGTTAAAAGAGAAAAATACTAAAGCTAGAAAAATTAGAGTAAAACCTTTTTTAAACATAAATGACCACATTTATTTTTAATTTGGATTATTGAAGTAAACAAATTGTTTTTGGTGTTAGTAGTTCTATGCATCGGTTAACTTTTTCAAGTCTTTCATAATCTATGCTATAAGATGTCATAAGCTTTTTCCTTCGTTCTGTTGCATAATCTAAAGCTGTTTTATTACGGACTGTGCTTAAGATGTTTATATCGGCTCCAGAATTGATTAATAAGTGAACTATTTCATCATCACCATGTTCGGCTGCTATCATTAATGGAGTTTCGCGAAAATAATTTTCATTATTAATCAAACCATTTAATTTTAATTTTTTTTCTTTCATTAATTCTAGAATGACTTCGAGAATATCTTTAGAAAAGGAAGATACGGCATAATGTAATATTGTCCTTTGCCTGTCATCAGCAAAGCTAAAGAGTCTTTCCCAATTATAATCTTTGTTTCTTTCCTCATTAATAATAGATTTGAATAAATTGATATCAATATGGCAGTCGACAAGGAACATAAAGAAGGTCTTACCCCTATCAAAAAAAGTTACAAATTGGGGTACACCGATAATATAATCTAATTGCGGTAATAAGTTTTTATTCTTTGCTAAAAGCTTTAATAACTCAGAAAGACTGCCTTTACAAATATAGTGCCATATTTTATTAAGCCAAATTAGTTCTTCTTTTGAAAAATTTCTATCTTTTTGGTGCATTAGTAGTTTTAATATTAAATTGATATCTTCCAATGTTATAGTTGCCACTGTTATAAATGCATCAAAAAATATAGATTCTATTGGCCCCAAAACTTTTTCCATGCTTATATCTCGCAGATCTATATCGCAGATTAATTGATGAAGTAGTGTATTGTAAAGACATAAATTTTCATTAGTAATGTTAGGGTGTCCATATTTTTTGAATTTTTTTTCTAGGAAAGCAATGTGTTTATGTATGAGATTGATGGAAGGTATGAGAGGAATGAGAGGGCATTGTTTACAATATATTTTTAAATCTTCTGATATAACATTAGCACCTAAAGAGTCTAAATTTACCCCATGATCTTTTAAAGTTTTTAAAAGTTTTGTAGCAGCTAAAGATTGTAATGAAGGGCATATTTGCTGCACACTTTTTAGTGTTTCCGGTTCTACCGTAGATAATATACGGCATATGTCGTGCTGACAATTCAACACGTCTTGTTGTATTGTAGCTTCTAATGTTGATGCCACATTTGATTCTTGCATAGCTTTAGTTTGATTATCAAACAATAAAAATACTGTAGCGAGAAAAATTAAACTAAATTGTTTTTTTAACATAATGATCCCATTGTTTGGAAATAACATATTTTTTTAACGTAATTTGGTTATTGAAGTAGACAAGTCCTCTTTGGAGTTAGTAATTCTATACATCTATCGACCTTTTTAAGGGATTCAGGATCTACATCTAGACCATTGGCTACAAGCTTATCTTTAAGTTCGATTGCGTAATCTATAGCTCTTTTACCTTCTGTATTTGAGAAATTGATATCTGCTCCATAATTGATCAATAATTGGATTATTTCATCATTGCCAAGTTGAGCTGCTAACATTAATGGGGTATCACCCTCAGTGATTTGTTCATTAATGAACCCATCATCAAATTGAGCTGCTCCCGCCATTAATGAGGTATAATCTCTATTGATTTGTCCATTAATAAACTTTTCTATTAAGTCCTTTCTTTTCATTAATTCTAGAATGACTTTGAGATTAGTTGTCTTTATATTGTTTTCTATACTATAATCTAATCTTGACCTATTCGGTATCAAAATCATTGTAAAGAATTTTTCCCAGCTATACTCTTCGTTTTTTCCTTTACAAATATTTTCTTCATCAATAATAGATTTGAATAGATTAGTATCAATATTGCATTTAATAAGAAATGTAAAAAAAACATTACCTCCCCTACCGATGTGATTTAATGGTGGCAATAATTTCTTGTTTTTTGCTAGAAGTTTTAATAGATCTGTACATTGTTCTTTAAGCATAAGATCCCAGATTATTGTGAGATTATTTTGTCCTGAAAAATCTACATCAGCAGATTGCATCAGTACCTGCAATACCATTTTTATAGCTTTAAATGTATCAGTATATACTTCACAATAAATCTGCGGCGCTAATTTAACTATCTTAATAATTGGTTTAAATCCCGCGTTAATTGCAGACAAGATTGCTTCCATGTTTATATCTTGAATATCTATACTGTATAGTAATTCATGAAGTAGCTTATTGTAACTATATATATCTTCTTTAGTAATTATAGAGTGTATATACTGTTTAAATGATTTTAGGTAAGTAATATGTTGTTTTATAGAAGCAATATGTTTATGTATGTGATTAATTGAAGAAATGCGAGGAATTAAATGACATAGTTTACAATATGCTTTTAAATTTTCTGACATAACATCAGTGCCTAAAGAGTCTAGCTCTTGCCCTGGAAATTGTAGTGTTTTTAAATATGCAGAAGCTGCTAGAACTTGTAATGAAGGGGATATTTGTTGTATGTCTTTTATTATTGCATAATCTGTTGTAGATAATATGCGACATATTTCTTGCTCACAATGCAATATACCTAGTTGTAGTTCGGTTTTTTCTGATGTTGATTCTAAATCTGATTCTTGCATTGCTTTAATTTGATTATCAAAAGATAAAAATACTGTAATGAGAAAAATTAAAGCAAAAAATTTTTTTAACATAATGGCTCCATTATTTGAAAATAACATATTTTTTTAATTGATTATTGAAGTATGCAAGTTTTTGAAGTTGGTTGTTTTGGGTGAGGTATTTCGCTACATTTATCAATTTTTTTAGGTATTGGTTGATTTGGTGTTAACAATTCTATGCATCGGTCAGCTTTTTCAAGTATTTCAGTATCTATATTATCTTTACGTAAAAGTTGTTCTTTTCTTCTTATTGCATAATCTAAAGCTATCTTGCCCTTAGCTGCTCTGTTTGAGATATTTATATCTGCTCCATGATCAATTAATAATTTAACTATTTCATAATTACATTTTTTTGCTGCTATCATTAATGGTGTTAAATGTTCCCAGGTTGGTGCATTAATGAAATTGTTTAATTCTAAACCCTTTTCTTTTATTAATTCTAGAATAAATTCGAAAATATCTTTAGATGCTTTCGTAGCGTGATGAAACACTGTACGCCCTTTGCCTGTAGGCATATTAAAAAGTAATTCCCAGTCATAATCTTTGTTTTTATCTTCATTAATAATAGATTTGAGCAACTTGATATCGGAATTGGTTACAAGAAACATAAAGAAGGTCTCATCCAACTGACCGCTAATCAGAATACGTTGATTTAAAGGTGGCAAGATTTTTCTATTTTTTGCTAGAAGCTTTAATAAATCGGTAAATTTATAGTACCAAATAAGCCTCAAGATCAGAGTAATGTCCACTTCTTTTCCAAATGGCGGAAGATTGATATATTGTTTTGAAGGGCTTGTCAGTAATTTCAGTACTACATTGATATTTTTCAATGTTATGATATGCCCATCATCAAACTGCTTCTCAAGTGTAGACAAAATTGTTTCTATATTTATGTCATGTATATCTAGTTTGGTGGCTAGGTTAAGAAGTAGCTTATTGTAACCATTCAAATTTTCATCAGTAATTTTGTTTTCGTCTTTATATTTCTTAAATTGTTCTAGAAAAGCAATATGTTTATGTATGAGATGAAGCATTGGAGACTGTTGGCAATATTCTATTAATTCTTGCGACATAACATCTAAAACCTGACGTTTATGATCTGCATTATTAGAATCTAAAGCGTATATATTTATTCCATTAGTTTTTAGTATTTCGCAATATTTAGCAGCTGCTAGAAACTTTAAAGTTAATATATTGCATGGCTCATGTTCGCAATACTTGCAAAACAATGTATTTCGTTGTAATTCTTCAGTCTTTTCTGATGTTGATTCTAAATCTGATTCTTGCATTGCTTTAGTTTGATTATCAAAAGATAAAAATACTGTAATTAGAAGAATGGAAGAGAAAGTTTTTTTAAACATAATAATCTCATTTATTTTTAATTTTGGTTGTGTGTAAATTGGCTTGGTGTTAGCAATTCTATACATCGATCAAATTTAGGTTTTTTATGAGCATTTTTAGTGTCTTCTTTGCTATGTATTGCTCTTTCTAAAGCTGTTTTACCACGTGAATCTAAGATATATCTATTTGCCCCATGGTCTAGTAATAACTTAACTATTTTATCATTACCATTGATTGCTGCACACATTAATGGGGTGAGGCCGCGAATGTTTTGTGTATTAATGAAATCATCTAATTTTAAATCATTGTCTTTCATTAATTCTAGAATTATTTCGAAAATACCTTGATTCCCTACAGAATTTATTGCAGCGCTATGTAGTAATTGCCCTTGTACATAATTTTCCACGCTGAATAGTTGTTTCCAGTTATAATTTTTATTTTTTTCTTCATTAATAATGTCTTTGAATAAATCAATACAACAACGTCTGCAAAGAAACATAAAGAATGTTTCGGGGAAATTGCGATGGCAAATATGATTTAACGGTAACAATAAGCGTCTATTTTTTGCTATAAGTTTTAATAAATCGGTACAATCATAACGCAGAATAAAATCATGATTGTGCGACTCATAATTCCGAATAAAATTCCATATTTTATCAAGAAATGGTATTTCGGGTTTTGGAAAATCATCCTCTTTTGATTGCATTAGTAATTTTAATACTAAATTGATATCTTCTAATGTGATATTATTCGAAATAAATTGAAATTCCAACTCAATTGCAGACAAAATTGATTCTATATTTATACCATGTATATCAATATGTAAGATTAGTTTATGTAATAATGCATTGTAAATACATAAATTTTCATCAGTAATTTTAAGGGGCACGCACTTTTTAAATTGTTTGAGAGATTTAATGTGTTCATGTATAAGATTGATGAAAGGTATAAGGGAGATGAGATAGCATTGTTTGCAGTATATTTTTAAATCTTCTGGTATAGCCTCAGTATTTACAGTATCTAGTTCTTGCCCTCTAGCTTTTAGTGATTTTAAATATTCAGAAGCTGCTAGAAATTTTAATGGAGGACATATTGGTTGTACGCTCTCTAGCGTTTCGGATTGCGTCATGGATAATATGCTACATATTTCTTGTTCGCAATAAAATGTATTTTGCACTGTTGTTGCTTCTGATTCTTGCATTGCTTGAGTTTGATTACCAGAAAATAAAAGTGCTGAAATTATAAAAAAGAAAGAGAATATTTTTTTAAACATAATGACTCCATTATTTGTAAATAACATATTTTTTTAACCTGAATTATTTAAATTTGGTTATTGCATTATAAATTATTTATCGGTTGTTGTTGATTTTAGCAATTCTATACAGCGATTAAATTGTTCGAGTCTTTCAGGATTTATGTTATCTTTATATCCAAGAAGCATCTCTTTTCCCCTAATTACTTCATATAGTGCTGTTCGACCTGATAATTCGGATGGGATATTTATATTTGCTCCATGATCGATTAATAACTGAACTATTTCATTATCGCAAAAACACCAATTAGCTACCATCATTAAAGTAGTTTGACCATATTTGGATTGGGTATTTATTAAATCATATAATAAATCATGTAAACCTTTTGCTTTTATTAATTCTAAAATGATTTGTAAAATATCTTTAGAATTATTTACAGCGCAGTGTAATATTGTACTTCTGTCGCGATCCTGCACATTTAAAAGCATTTTCCAGTCATAATTTTTGTTTTTTTCGTCATCAATAACAGATTTTAATAAATTGATGTTTTTTTCTTTATCAATAATAGGTTCAAATGGGTTGATATCAGTACCGTACTTAACAAGAAACATTAAGCCATTAATGCTATTACCCAGCATTTGATTAAGTCTACCACCTACTATAATGTGATTGAGTGGCGGCAATAATTTTCTGTTCTTTGCTAAAAGCTCGAATAAAAGGTAATAATCGTATTCTACAATAAAATTCCAAATGTTGTTAAGACAAGTTCTTTCTTGGTCTGAAAGGTCGATATCTTTCGGTTGCAGTAGTAATTTTAGTACAACATTGAAATCTTCTAATGTCATGATCTTATTGTGCAGGTTTAAATGCTCAACTTCAAACAATATAAGTTCTATGCTTATATTTTGTATATCTATATTGTTTATTAATTTATGAAGTAATGTATTGTAGATACATAAATTTTCATCGGTAAATTTAAGGCATTTATACTCTTTAGATTTTTCTAGGGAAGCAATATGTTTATGTATGATAGGTATGATTGGGCATTTTTGGCAATATTCTATTAATTCTTCTGGGACAGTCTCTAAAATTCTTCTGTAATTCTCATTCTCATGGTCTAAAGCATTTAGATCTATTCCTTGAGCTTTTAGTGTTTTTAAATATTCAGAAGCTGCTAGAAATTTTAATGTATTGCATGGTTCATGTCCGCAATACTTGCAAAACAATGTATTCCGTTGTAATTCTTTAGTCTTTTCTGATGTTGATTCTAAATCTGATTCTTGCATTGCTTTAGTTTGATTATCAAAAGATAAAAATACTGTAATGAGAAAAATTAAAGGAAGATTTTTTTTAAACATAATGACTCCATTATTTGGAAATAACATATTTTTTTAAGGCAATTTTTTAAAGTATTTTAATTTGATTATTAAAGTATTAAGTCTACTTTGTTGTTAGCAATTCTATACATTGATCAATTTTTTTAAGCCTTTCAGGATTTATATGATCTATAAGAAGAGATATCTTTTTTAACATAGTTGCATAATATAATGCTGTTCGCCAGGAGCGGTCAGATGAGATATTTATATTTGCTCCATGATCGATTAATAACTTAACTATTTCATCATCGCCAAAATTAGCTGCGATCATTAAAGCAGTTTCATCAGAGTGGGTTTGGATATTTATTAAATTATGTAATCCTTTTTCTTTAATTAATTCTAGAATGACTTCTAAAATATCTTTAGAGCATCTTATTGCAGCACAATGTAATATTGTATTTCCATCTTTGATCCGCATACTTAAAAGTTGTTTCCAGTCATAATTTTTGTTTTTTTCCTCATCAATAATAAGTTTGAATAAATTGATATCAATTTTATACCTAACAAGAAACATTAAGCCATTAATTTTACCATCTAGAATTTGATTACTGCTTATAATGTGGTTTAGCGGTGGTAATAACTTTCTGTTCCCCGCTAAAAGCTTGAATAAAGCATGACAATTCTGTACCCAAATAAAATCCCAAATGTTGTTAAGGCAAGTTTTTTCTTGGTCTAAAATGTCGACATCTTTTGGTTGCATTAATAATTTTAATATTACATTGATATCTTTCAGTGTTATGTTGCTATAAGGATAACATCTGATTGCCGATTTAAAATTATTATTAATTGCAAATAAAATTGCTTCTATATTTATATCTCGTATATCTATACTGTTAACTAGTTGATGAAGTAGCCTATTATAATTGTTCAAATTTTCATCAGTAATTTTAAGGCATTCATGCTCTTTAAATTGTTCTAAAGAGGCAATGTGGTTATGTATGATAGGTTTGATTGGGTATTTGTGACAATATTCTATTAATTCTACTGGTATAGTCTCTAAAATCCTTCTATGATTCTCATTTTCAGGATCTAAAGCATTTAGATTTATTCCTTGAGTTTCTAGTATTTTGATAAGCGCTGAAGCTGCTAAAAATTTTAATGTATTGCATGGCTCATGTTCACAATTAAATGTATCTCGTTGTAGTGTGGTTTTTTCAGATGTTGATTCTAAGTCTGATTCTTGCATTGCCTGAGTTTTATTATCAAAGGATAAAAATACTATAGCGAGAAAAATTAAAGGAAGATTTTTTTTAAACATAATGATCCCATTGTTTGAAAACAATATATTTTTTTAACGTAACTTGAAATTATTTTAATTTGGTTATTGCATTATACAAGTACATGAAATCGATTGCTGTTGGTGTTAGCAATTCTATACATCGGTCAAGTTTAAGTTTTATATCACGTGCGGGGTTAGGCCATCTGGCGCGATTTTCTATTGCATAATCTAAAGCCATGTTACCTAGTGGATCTAAGATAGTTGTATCCGCACCATGATCGATTAACAATTTAATTATTTTATCATTACTATCGATAGCTGCTATCATTAATAGAGTTTTGCCATAATTATTATCTTGTATATTAATGAAATCATCTAGTCTTAAACCTTTTTCTTTTATTAACTCTAGAAGGACTTCAAGCATTTTAGGCTTAACTTCGAGAGCATAATCTAGGAAATCAAAACCTCTTCCATTACTAAAAAGCTCTTCCCAGTTGGTATTTTTTTCTTCATTAATGATAGATTTGAATAAATCAATATCATTGAGCCTAATAAGAAACTTAAAAAAGGTCTCATCAGTGCGGGTTCCTAAAATTTGATTTAACTGGGGCAAGAATTTTATATTCTTTGCTATAAGCTTTAATAAATCAGTAGCTTCGGATTTGCGAATAAGTTTCCAGATATTGTTGAGACAAAATATTTCCTCTTCAGAAAAAGCGGGATATTCTTTTAAAGGTTGCATTAATAATTTTAGCATTACATTGATATTTTCTACTGTAATATTTCGTGGGCACCTCTCGAATGCTGGCCAAAAGCTTTGCAAGATCATTTCTATATTTATATCTCGTATATTTATATATGGCGAAAGAAGAAGCTGATGAAGTAGCATATTATAACTATTAAAATTTTGTTTAGTAATTTTTCTAGTGCGACGTCGTTTAAATCGTTCTAGAGAAGCAAGGTGTTTATGTATAAGATTAATGAAAGGAATAAGATAGCATTGTTTACAATATTCTATTAATTCTTGTGGGATTTTAGCACCTAAAGTATCTAGTTCTTGTACTGGAGATTTTAGTGTTTTTAAATACTCAGAGGCAGCTAGAAATTTTAATGAAGGACATATTTGTTGACTGTCTTTTAGTATTTCAGATAACATGCAACATATTTCTTGCTTACAATTAAATATATCTCGTTGTAGTGTGGTTTTTTCAGATGTTGATTCTAAGTCCGATTCTTGCATTGCTCTAGTTTGATTATCAACAGATAAAAATACCGTAGCGAGAAAAATTAAAGGAAAAATTTTTTTAAACATAATGACTCCATTTCTTTAAGTATAGTTATGAAAATAAGTTAATCAAATTATAATAGTTTGTCAAAAAAACACAAATCTTATCTGCTAAATTATCAGTATTCTTTTTAATGCATTAGTAATATGATGAAATGACATTAAGGGCAATCATATATATAGCTTTTGCTAATTTTACACTATCTAAGGCTGAATGACCTGCATCGTTTTTAATGGTAGCATCAGCTCCTTAAGCTAGTAATAATTGAACAAGTAGCTCATTTTTTTGATGAGCTGCTTTATATTGGGCAACAAGAAATAATAAACCAAAAATAGTAAAATTATTGCTTAAGCATTTTTTGGGGATTATCAATAAAATTATTATAGATCTTTTTGGTAAAAGTGCGGATTAATGACAAATCTGATTACAAGCTTACTGTAAAATAAATCCATTGAACAAATTCATGTCCTACTTGTTCCGGACTATTATACAAAGAGCTATCAACAATTAAGTGATTATTTGTTTTTTGTACTTCTGTCTCAAGATAATGAGCCCAATTTATATTATCTTGAATTAATTGCTTGCTCCAGCCTCTTGCTTTTAATCTTTGTTCTATTATTTCATTAGAAATTTTAATAAATCCAAAAGATATAGGTAGATTGGGTTTTTTCAAAGAACTTAAAACTTCAATTGGAACCGTGACTCCGCAAACAATAGTAGATTTATGCTTCGTGCTATTTTCTTGTGCCTTTGTTAACCAATAGTTTGTTGTTTCTTGTCTCCAGATTTTATCCGGATTAGTAGGAACTCCATTTTCATCAAAATCATAAACTGCAAAAAGATCTTTTGGGAGCTTTGATTTTAAATAATGAGTCAAAGTAGTCTTTCCAGATCCACTTGTTCCAGTAATAAAGAAAATATTCATCAAATTCCTCTGTTTTTCGAAAATTGGAAGTTGCCCTACAAAGCAAGACTTTGCATTATGATTCTATTATTTTGGAAATAACATATTTTTTTAGATTTCATTTGATTATTGAAGTATACAATTTTTCTGTTGTGTTAATAATTCTATACATTGATCAACTCTTTTAAGTTTTTCATGATTGTTATTGTATTTATCTTCTTCAAGTTCTTTCTTTAGGTTTCTTGCATAATCTAAAGCAGTTTTACCGCCTTTAGATAAGATATTTGGGTTTGCTCCATGATCGATTAATAACTTAACTATTTCTTCATTAATGCTATCTGCTGCTACCATTAATGGCGTTACTCCATTATAAGTTTTTTTATTAATGAAATCATTTAATATATTTTTTTCTATAGTTAATTCTAGAATAACTTTTAAAATATTTTTAGATGTCTTTGCCGCATAATGTAAGATTGTGCAACCACTTCTAGTACGCATATTAAAAAGTTTTTCCCAATTATAATCTTTGTTTTTTTCTTCATTAATAATAGATTTAAATAAATTGATATCAATTGCTATATTAACGAGATATATAAAAAAGTTTGATGAACCACCAAATTTTAAATCGATAAAGTGATCTAATGGTGGCAATAATCTATTTTTTGTTAAAAGCTTGAATAACTCTTTTGGCCCAGAGAAGTCCCATAGATCCATAATAAGATCAAAGATTCTATTAAGATGCTCTACTTCTTGATATGAACAATCAATATATTCTTTTGAAGATAGCAATAAATCTAAGACTGCATTGATATCTTCCAATGTTGTTATACAATTAATAATATATTTACTGTAACAATCATAATTTACGCTTGTTATTTTGAAATTTACATCGAATACAAGCAAAATATCTTTCAAGTTTACCTCTTGTATATCTATATACGAAAGGAATTTCAAAAGTAACTTTCTGTAAATATTTAAATTTTCATCAGTAATCTTAAGATATTTATGCTCTTGAAGGTGTATTAGAGAATCAATGTGCTCATCTAATACTTCTATCGATATTGAAGTTAAATCTGTTTCTTGCATTGTTTTAGTTTGATTAGCAAATGATAAAAATATTTTAGCTAGAAAAATTAAAGCAAAATTTTTTTTAAACATAATTACTCCGTTGTTTGGAAATAATTATATTTTTTAGTGCGTAATTTTGAAATCATTTTTATTTGTTTATTGGCGTATTGGTTGCTGATTCGAGTAATTCTATACATCGATTAAGTTTTTGTTCTACCTTTTTAAATATTTCAGAATATAATGTATGGTTCTTATCAATTTTGCGATTTATCTGATTCCTATATTCTATTGCATAATCTAAAGCCGTTTTACCTTCTTTAGATGAGATATTTATATCTGCTTCATGGTCGGTTAATAATTTAACTATTGCATAATTGCCTATTGAAGCTGCTTTTATTAATGGAGTTTGGCCATAAATATTTTGTGCATTAATAAAATCATCTAATCTTAAACTTTTTTCGTTGATTAAGCCTAAAATGACTTCGAGCATATTTTTTTTAAAACCATGTACGGCGTGATGTAATACTGTCTCATTATAACTATCGCGCATACTAAAAAGTTTTTCCCAGTTATAATTTTTGTTTGTTTCTTTATTAAGAATAATTTTGAATGAATTGATATCAGGCCAGTGAGCAAGAAACATAAAGAAAGTTTGCTTAGCTCCATTATGTATAGTATCGATAATATAATGTAATGGTGGTAATACTTTTATATTTTTTGTTGAAAGTGTTAATAAAATGAAGTGATGAGGTTTTCTGCCAATAAAATTCCAAATTTTATTAAGACAAATTATTTCTTGTTCTGAAACTCTAGAATCATATTTTATGGTAATAGGTTGCATTAGTAATTTAAGGAATAGATTGATATCTTCCAATGTAATTGTATTTTGATTGTAATGCTTGAGTGCTGACCGAAAACTTTGCAAGATTAGTTTTATGTTTATGCCTTCTATATTTATAGTATTATGAAGTAGTATATGAAGTAATTTATTGTAGTTATTTAAATTTTCCTCGGTAATTTTAAGATTTTCATCTTCTTTAAATTGTTTTATAGAATTAATGTGGGTATCTATGATAGAAGGTATAATTTGGCAATAATGACAATATGCTTTTAATTCTTCTGGGATAATCTTTAAAATATTTTCACGATCTTTATTTTCAGGATCTAAAGTGCTTAAGTCTATTCCTTTAGCTTTTAGTGTTTCTAGAAATCGCAATGCAGCTAAAGATTTCAATGTTAATATATTGCTTATTTCTTGTTCACATAAAATATCTTGTTGTAATGGAAAGACTTCTGTTGTGGATTCTTGCATTGCTTTAGTTTGATTATCAAAAGATAAAAATACTGTGGCTAAAAAAATTAAAGTAAATTGTTTTTTTAACATAATGCCTACATTGTTTAAGATGACATATTTTTTTTAACGTAATTTTGAAATTATTTTTCATTTGGGTATTGCATTATACAAATCGATGATTTCAGTTCTGTGTTAGCAATGTTATACATCGGTCAACTTTTTCAAGTATTTCAGGATTTATATTGCTTTCACTTAAAAGTTTTTCTTTTGCCCTCATTGCATAATCTAATGCTGTTTCATCTGATTTGGATGAAATATTTATATTTGCTCCGTGATCGATTAATAGTTTTATGATTTCATAATTGTCATGGAGAGTTGCGACCATTAAAGCAGTGTGTCCATATTCGGATTTGGTATTCATTAAATCGTGTAATAAATCATGTAATCCTTTTTCTTTTATTAATTCTAGAATGACTACGAAAATATCTTTGGAACTTCTTGCAGCGTAATGTAATATTGTACGTCCGTTTTTGGTCCGCAGATTTAAAAGTGTTTTCCAATCATAATTTTTGTTTTTTTCTTCATTAATAATAGATCCGAATAAATCAATGTCATTAAGTTGAACGAGCAGCATAAGAAAGGTCTCATCATGAATTACAATCTGATTTAATTGGGGTAATAATTTTTTATTTTTCATAAGAAGCTTGAATAAATCTATTTTATCTTTTGTAGCAATTATATGTAAAATGTTATAAAGATATGATATTTCGTAATCTGGAAAATCGATATCTTCAAATTGCATTAGTAATTTAAGGAAAAAATTGATATCTTCCAATGTTATGCTATAAAATGATCTGAATGTAAAAGCTTTATTGATCGCAGATAAAATGTTTTCTATGTTTATATCTTGTAGATCTATGCTGTAGATTAGTTGATGAAGTAGTGTATTGTAACTATTTAAATTTTGATCAGTAATTTTAAGGCATTCATGCTTTTTGAATTCTTCTAGAGAAGCAATATGTTTATGTATGAGATTAATAAAAGGTATGAGAGGGATGAGATTGCATTGTTTACAGTATATTTTTAAATCTTCTGACATGATATCAGTGCCTAAAGCGTTTAGCTCTTGTCCTTGAGATTTTAATATTTTTAAATACTTTGAGGCAGCTAAAGATTTTAATGAAGGGCATATTTGTTGTATGCTTTCTAATGTTTCATAATCTGCTGTAGATAATATACTACATATTTCTTGCGTACAATTAAATATATCTTGCTGCGTTGTTGCTTCTGGTTCTTGCATTGCGTCCATTTGATTATCAAAAGATGGAAATGCTAAAATTAGGTAAATGAAAGAAAAATTTTTTTTAAACATAATAACCTCACTTATTTTAAGTTATGAGAATAAGTTAATTCAATTATAATAATTTGTCAAAAATAAATATCTTTATTAATGCGAATTCGACGTGGGCTAAATTTGTAAAAGTCTTTAATAAATAAAGGCCGTTCGTGGTGAATGGACCTGCCGTAGCTTTTGGCGAAGGAGGGGGAATTGAATGCCTACGGCTTTAAATAAAGCTTATCAAAAGGTTTTTTTAGTATTTATAAATTAAATTACCCGCATGGTTCGACTTCTGCTGTTGATTCTTGCATCGCTTTAGTTTGATTATCAAAAGATAAAAATATTGTAGCGAGAAAAATTAAAGGAAGATTTTTTTTAAACACAATGACTCCATTGTTTATAAACATATTTTTTTAACGAAATTTTAAAATTATTTTAATTTGGTTATTGAAGTATACAAGTCCTCTTTGGTGTTAATAATTCTATGCATCGATTAACTTTTTCAAGTTTTTCATTATCTATGTTATCTCCGTCTGACATAAGCTTTATCTTAAATTCTTTTGCAAAATCTAAAGCTGTACATCCATAATTATATGATCCGGTCCAATTAAATTTATCATCAAATATATACGATCTAATGTCTGCATCAGCTCCATTATCAAGCAGTAATTTAACTGATTCCGCATTTCCACTATATGCTGCAACCATTAATGGAGTAATGCCATTGTTGTTTTTTGAATTCATGAGATATTGTTTGTATTTCGGGTCCGAAATATGTTTTTCTATTAACCTTATAATGACTTCGAGAAAATCTTTAGAACGTGCGGCATTATGCAATATCGCATCTCTGTCATAGTTCGATAGGAGTAGTACTTCGTTCCAATCGTAATTGTTTTCTTCTTCATCAATAATAGATTTGAACAAATTAACATTAATGCCGTTGGTAACCAGAAGTGCCAATGTATATGATCTCGTGTAATCTGGAAAAGGGCTTATAGATATACTGCAATTTAAGTGGGGCAACTGCCTATTTATTGCTAAAAGTTGTAATAAATCGTTATTTTCTCTACCGATAAAAGATAAAATTTCATTAAGACACATTTTTTCTTGTTCTGAAAGATCAGCATATTTTTTTGTAGGATTTATCAGTAATTTTAATACAACATTTATGTCTTCCAATGTCATAAATACATCATATAGGCTATTAGAATATTGCTTAAAGTATTCTATTGTTGATTGAAAATCTTTGTTAATTGCAGATAATATCCCTTCTATATTTATATCTTGTATATCATTTTTGGTTGATAATTCGAGCCATAATTTATTATAAGTACATAAATTTTCATCAGTAATTTTAAGGTACTTATATGCTTTAAATTGTTCTAATACACGAAGTTGTTTATGTATGAGATGAAATATTGGGCATTGCTTGCAAAATTCGATTAACTCTAGGGGTATGGTTTCTAAAATAATTTTATGATCCGCATTAGAATCTAAAGCATAGATATTTATTCCATTAATTTTTAATGTTTCTAGGCATCTTGAGGCTGCTAGAAATTTTAATGTATTGCATGGTTCTTGCTTGCAATGAAATGTATATCGTTGCAGTTTGGTTTTTTCTGATGTAGATGCATCATCTGATTTTTGCATTGCTTTAGTTTGATTATCAAAAGATAAAAATGTTGTAGTTATAAAAATTAAAGAAAGATTTTTTTTAAACATAATAACCTCATTTATTTTTAATTTTAGTTGTGTTTATATTGTTTGATATTAGCAATTCTATGCATCGATTAACTTTTTTAAGTCTTTCAGGATCTATATTGTCTCGACATAAAAGTCTCTTTTTTCCTAATATTGCATAATCTGAAGCTGTTTTACCTGATTTACATTTTAAATTTATATTTGCTTTATGATCGATTAATAACTTAACTATTTCATAATCACCATTGCGAGCTGCTATCATTAATGGGGTCAAGCCAACATTATTGGTTTGTGTATTAATGTCTAAACCTTTTTCTTTAATTAACTCTAGAAGAACTTCAAGAATATCTGTAGACTCTTCTACTGCAAAATGTAACACTGCCCATCCGATTGTACTACGTATGCTAAAGAGTTCTTCCCAGTTATAAGGTTTGTTTCTTTCTTCGTTGATAATAGATTTGAATAAATTAATATCATTGCAGCGTACAAGCCACAAAAGGAAGGTATGATTGTCTTGAAAAATATGAGTTAATGAAGGCATTAACCTCTTGTTTTTTGCTAGAAGTTTGATTAAATTTTTTTTATTTTTACATGCTAAGTTATCCCAGATCATATTAAGGGATGATATTTGATAGTCTTCAAATTCGGTGTTTCCTAATTCTATTAGTAATCTTAATACTATATTGATATCTTTCAGTGTTATAGAAGAGAGGATACTGTAAAATATTTCTTCCAGTTCGGATAGCATTTCTTTCATATTTATGTCTTGTATATCTATACTGGAGACTAATTTATGAAGTAGTATATTATAACTGTCCAAGCTTTCGTCAGTAATTTTTTTAATATCTTTATAAAATCCTTTAAATTGTTTTAGATCAGTAATATGTTTATGTATGAGAGGGAATATTGGGCATTTTTTACAATATTCTATTAACTCTTCTGGTACATTCTCTAAAATCCTTTTATGATCCTCATTATCAGAATCTAAAGCAAATATATTTATTCCGTGAGCTTTTAAGGCTGCTAACCATTTAGAAGCTGCTATAAACTTTAATGTATTGCATGGTTCTTGTTTGCAATGAAATATATCTTGTTGTGGTTCGGTTTTTTCTGATATTGGTGTCACATCTGATTCTTGCATTGCTTTAGTTTGATTATCAAAAGATACAAATATTGTGGCTATAAAAATTAAAGGAAGATTTTTCTTAAACATAATAACGGTTCCATTGTTTGTAAACATATTTTTTTAAAGTAATTTTGAAATTATTTTCATTTGATTATTGAAGTATACAAGTCCTCTTTGGTGTTAATACTTCTATACATCGATCAATGTTTTCGATTTCAGGATCTGTAGTGTTTTCATTATATTTAAAAAGTATTCGATATTTAAGAAGTATTCGTTTTCGTTGGATTGCATAATATAAAGCTGTTTTACCCTTGTTTGAGATATTTATATTTGCTCCATGATTGATCAATAATTGGACGCTTTCATCATTACCTTTACTAGCTGCTATCATCAATGGGGTCATGCCAATATGGCATCTTATATTAATGAAATCATCTAATTTTAACTCTTTTTCTTTCATTAATTCTAGAATGACTTCTAAATTATTTGTGCGCCCCCCTGCATAATGTAATTTTGTTCTATTAGGACGTATATTAAAGAGACTTTTACAGTTATACTTTTTTTCTTCATTCGCAGCGTAATGTAATATTGTCCTACCATCATTATCCCGCATACTAAAGAATCCTTCCCAGTCATGAGATGACAACCTAGTTTTTGCTAAAAGCTTGAATAAATCTGTGCACGGTCGTCTAAAATTACAGATCATTTTATGAAGACTAATTTTTTCTTGTTCTGAAAACTGAGCATATTCGATTGAAATGGATTTCAATAGTATATTGATATCTTCTAATGTTATGTGGTTAATAGTAGTCTGAGATTTATTATAATATTCGGTTGTTGACTTAAAATTATCATCAATTGCAGACAAGATTTCCTCCAGGTTTATATCTTGTATATCTATATAAAGAGGAAGCTGAAGAAGTAACTTCTTGCAAATATATAAATTTTCATCAGTAATTTTAAGGTGTTTACACTCTTTCAATTGTTCTAATGATATAATGTATTTAGATATGAGAGGAAGGATTGAACATTGTAAGCAATATTCTATTATATCTTCGGGCAGGGCTATCTTTTGCAGATTCTCTTTGCTTAAAGTATATCCTTGTGCCTTTAATATTTCTATAAATTTTGAAGTTGCTAGAAATTTTAAGGTATTGCGTGATTCTTGTTCGCAGTGAAGTATGCTTTGCTCTATTTCAGCATCAATTGCGGATGTGGATTTTGATTCTTGCATTGTTTTAGTTTGATTATCAAAAGATAAAAATACTATAGCGAGAAAAATTAAAGTAAGATTTTTTTTAAACATAATGACTCCATTGTTTGAAAATAACATATCTTTTTAACGTAATTTTGAAATTTTTTTCATTTGGTTATTGCATTATACAGTTCTTCTCTGGTGTTAATAATTCTATACATCTATTAAGTTTTTCTAATGTTTCAGGATCGATATCGCCTTTACGTAAAAGTTTTTCTTTTGATTTTATTGCGTAATGTAAAGCTTTTTCACCATTGGTTGAGATATTTATATTTGCTCCATGATTGATCAATAATTGGACATTTTCGTCAGAACCATAGTAAGCTGCATACATCAGTGCAGTGCGCCCATTATCGGTTTTCGCATTAATGAAATTATCTAATTTTAACTCTTTTTCTTTCATTAATTCCAGTATGACTTCTAAATTATTTGTGGATCCATTTGCAGCATAATGTAGTATTGATAGCCTCTTAAGCCCAAATCGCATATTAAAGAGTCTTTTCCAGTTATAATTTTTCTTTTTTTCTTCATTAATAATAGATCTGAATAAATCAACTTCATTGGGCCACCGAAGAAGAAATATAATGATGGTATCACCAGTAAAATCGTAGGGAATTCGCTCTTCTAACCGGGGCAATAATTTTTTGTTTGTAGCTATAAGCTTGAATAAATCTATGAGATTTTTGCTAAAGATCATATCCCAAATATAACATTTTATTTTATGATCTGAGCAAGTGGTATCTTCTGATTGAATTAGTAATTTTAGTACCATATTGATATCTTCCAATGTTACAATTTGCGCTAAATGAATGTGGAATGGGTGATAAAATAATTTACGACTATTTTTACAATATTCGCAATGAGGACGTGATCGTTCATATTTCTTGATTTCTGATTTAAAATTTTCGTTAAATGCAGATAAAATTTTTTGTATGTTTATATTTTGTAGATCTATTTTGAAGATTAGGTTATGAAGTAGTGTTTTGTAACTATTCAAATTTTGATCAGTCATTTTAAGGTATTTATGCTTTTTGAATTGTTCTAGAGAAGCAATATGTTGATGTATGAGGTTGATAATAGGGATAAGAGGGATTAGATAGCATAATTTACAATATTCTATTAAATCTTCTGGAAGTGCTATTTTTTGTAAATTTTCTGTGCTTACAGAATATCCTTGTGTCTTTAATATTTCTAAAAACTTTGAAGCTGCTAGAAATTTTAATGAATGGCACGGTATGTCTTTTATTATTTCAAAATATGTTGTAGATAATATACGACATATTTCTTGCCCACAATGAAAGATATCTTGCTGTATTGTAGCTTCTGATGTTGATCCTAAATCTGATTCTTGCATTGCTTTAGTTTGTTTATCAAAGGATAAAAAGATTGTAGTAATAAAAATCAAAGGAAAATTTTTTTTGAACATAATCAACTCCATTTTGCTTAAGTTTACTATTTAGTTAATCATTGATGAGCTATTTTGTCAAAATATAGATTTTTTGTTTGCTACAATTTTAGCATTTTTTTAACATTATTATTCTATGTCGTCAAAATACCAGGTCAGCAATAAATATCCGTCGGTGGCAATAAATTGTTTTTATGATTCTTTACTAAAAGTTTTAATAAATGTGAGCAATCTTGTCGAGCCATAAAATCCCAGATCTTATTCAAACAAGTAGTTTCTTGTTCTGAAATGGTGATATCTTGTACAGGCTTCAGCAATAACTTAAACAGTACATTGATATCTTCCAATGTCATGCAATTAGCATTGGTTGATAAAGAAGCAGTTGATTTAAAATCTATTATAATTGTCAGTAAAATATTTTCTATATCAATACCTTGTATGCGCATGTTCAGTAATTTGTGAACTAGGTTATTGTAATTATTGAAATTTTCATCGGTAATTTTAAGATGATCATATTTTTTAATTTGTTGTAAAGAGCTGAGGTGCTCATGTATTAAAAGAATATTTTGACAAAATTGACAATATGCTTTTAATTCTTGTGGTATAATTTCTTGACTTAAACTATTTATATCTATTTTTTGGGCATTGTATGTTTCTATACATTTTATTGCTGCTAAACATTTTAAGGTATTACACATTTGCTGTTTACATATAAATTTATCTTGATGAGCTTGAGATTTTTCCATCGCGTTCATTTCTTTATCAAAAAATAAAAATGAAGAAATTATAAGAATGAATGTAAGAGTTTTTATAAACATAATTACTCCCAATGAGATATATGTTGTATATCTTTTATTACTTCAGAATTCGTTGGAGCTAATATTCGACATATTTCTAGTTCGCAATGAGATATGCTTTGCTCTATTTCGGCATTCGATTCAGATATGGTTCCTGATTCTTGCATAGTTTTAATTTGATTATCAAAAGATAAAAATACCGTGGTTAGAAAAATTAAAAGAAGATCTTTTTTAAACATAATGACCTCGTTTGTTTTTAATTTTGGTTTTCTTTAGGTTGCTTTGATTTTAGCAATTCTATACATTCATTAAGTTGTTGCTTAAAAGTTTCGGATCCTTCAGCTAGTTCGGATCCTTCAGATAGATCGAGCATATTCATAAGATTAATTGCGTGATCTAAAGCAGTTTTTTCTGAGTAACATTGCAGATCTACCATTGCTCCATGATTGATCAATAATTTAACTGTTTCAGGCTCGCCACACTCGGCTGCTTCCATGAGGGGCGTTTTGCCTTCGGCATTTTTTTCATTAATGAACTCTTTTAATTGCAATCCTTTTTCCTTCATTAACTCTAAAATGATTTCTAGTATATCAGGCTTGTAAGCGTAATGTAGTATTGTACATCTATGTCTAAAAGTATGCATTCTAAAAAGATCTTCCCATACATAATTTTTATGTTTTTCCTGATCGATAATGTATTTGAATAAATTGGTATCAATCTTCATTAATACAAGGAACATAAAGAAATTGGTATTGTCAACGTTAATAATATTATTTAATTGTGGGAGCAAGTTGTTTTTTCTATTTTTTACAAAAAGCTTTAATAAATCGATGCAATTATTTATACAAATTAAACTCCAGATTTTATTCATACAAATTAATTCTTGTTCTGAAAGAGGCTGATCTCCTATAGATTGCATCAATAATTTTAACAATACATTGATATCATCCAATGTTATGTGATTATGTGAATAATATTTTTTAAAATTTTTAGTAACTATAGATAAGATTTCTTCTAAATTTATATTTGATATGTCAATTTTATTGAGTAGTTCATGAAGTAGCTTATTGTAATTATTTAAATTATCTTCTGTAATATTATTAGATTGATGCTGTTTAAATTGTTCTAATGAAGCAATGTGCTTGTGTAATGATGGAATAACTGAGCATTTTTGACAATATGCTCTTAATTCTTCTGGTAAAATATCATGGCTTAAATCGTTTATATCTATTCCTTTAGCTTTGAATACTTCTAAACATTTTGCTGCAGCTAGACATTTTAATGTATTGCTACATAAATTTTGTCTACAACCAAATTTATCTTGTTCTGCTTTGACTGGTTCTTCCATTGTTTTAATTTGTTTATCAAAAGATAAAAATGCTGAAATTAAAAGAATGAAAGAAAGGTGTTTTTTTAACATAATGACTCCATTATTTTGGAAAATAATATATTTTATTAGCGGATAATTTTGAAATTATTTTCATTGCATTATACATTCCCATGATCCAGGTTGTTTTTGATTTAGCAATTCTATACATTGGTCTAGTTTTTCCAATGTTTCAAGATTGATTCTACGTATTGTTCTATATTTAATTGCCAAATCTAAGGCGGTTTTACCTTCAGAATTTAAGAGAGATTTATTTGCTCCATGATCGAGCAATAACTTAACTATTTCATAATTTCCATGGCAAGATGCTTCCATTAATATTGTATTGTTGTTTTCATTAATTCGATTATTTAAGCTCAAATCTTTTTCTTTCATTAATTTTAGAATGACTTCAAAAATATTTTTAGCTGTTCCTGTGGCAAAATGTAGTAGTTTTTCTCCATAATCTGTCCTGATATTAAAGAGTTCTTCCCAATCGTAATTTTTGTTTTTTTCTTCATTAATAATAGATTCAAATAGATCTGTATTATTGAGCAGTTCAATGAGAAACATAAAAAAGGTCTCACCATGAGGTCCTATTATTTCATTTAACTGAGGTAACAACTTTTTATTCTTTACTATAAGCATGAATAAATCAGTGCATTTATCTCCCCAGATAAATTTCCAAATATTATTAAGGCAAATTATTTCTGGCTCAGAAAAAGCAATATGTTCTTTTGAAGATTGTATTAAGTTTAAGGTTACAATGATATCTTCCAATGTTATAGAATTAGTAGCATTTTTTGAATGTATGATTCTTGATTTAAGACTTCTACGAATTTTATTCAACATTTTTTTTACATTTACATTTTGTACATCAATACCATTGTAAAATAGTTCATGAAGTAGTTTATTGTAATGGTATAAATTTTCTTCATTAATATTCAGGCATACTTTTGCTTTAAAAAAACGTTTCATATATTTAATGTCTTCATCTTTTTCAAATTGTTCTAGAGAAATAATATGTTTATGTATGAGAGATAAAATTGAACATTGTTTGCAAAATATTATTAATTCTTTTGGAATATCGAGGGTTTCGGCTAAAGCATCAGTATTTGAAGTATTTATATCTATCTCTTGAGCCTTTAATATTTCTATTAATTTTGAAGCTGCTTGAAATTTTAATGTATTGCACGGTTCATGTTTGCAATTCAATATGCTTTGTTTTATTGGATTTTTTGATGTTGATTCTAAATTTGGTTCTTGCATTGCTTTTATTTGTTTATCAAAAAATAAAAATATTGTAGCGAGAAAAATTAAAGTAAATTGTTTTTTTAGCATAATGACTCCGTTTATTTTTAATTTTGGTTGTCTTTGGGTTGCTTTGGTGTTAGCAATTCTATACATTGCTGAATTTTTTGTTTGTAAATTCCCATATCCATTTTTTTATCTTTTTCAATCATAACGAAGTAGTTAAGAGTACTGTTTGAATAATCTAAAGCGGTTTGTCCTAAATTAGATTTCAATTCTATACTTGCTCCATGATTGATCAATAATTTAACTGTTTCAGGTTCGTGATACTGGGCTGCTATCATAAGTGGTGTTTTACCATCGGTCTTTCTTTTATTAATGAACTTAATTATTTCTAACCCTTTTTCCTTCATTAACTCTAAAATAATTTCTAATATACCAGGATTATAAGCATAATGAAGTATTGATTTGTTTTCATAATCATGCATTTTAAAAAGTTGTTTCCAAGAATAATTTTTATGTTTTTCCTGATTGATAATGTATTTGAATAAATTGATGTCAATCTTCATTGATACAAGGAACATAAAGAAATTGGTATTGGTACTATACTCACCGTTATTATCTATAATATTATTTAATTGTGGCAGTAAGTTATTTTTTCTATTTTTTACCAAAAGCTTTAATAAATCGATGCAATCATTTCTGCAAATGAAACTCCAGATTTTATTCATGCAAATTAATTCTTTTTCTGAAAGAGGCTGATCTCCTATAGTAATGGATTGTATCAATAATTTTAACAATGCATTGATATCTGCCAACGTTATATGAGCATATAGAGAAGGACCTTGAAAATTCTCACTAATTTTAGATAAGATTTCTTCTAAGTTTATATTTGATATGTCAATTTTATTGAGTAGTTCATGAAGTAGCTTATCGTAATTATTTAAATTATCTTCTGTAATATTATTAGATTGATGCTGTTTAAATTGTTCTAATGAAGCAATGTGCTTGTGTAATGATGGAATAATTGAGCAAGTTTGACAATAACCTTTTAATTCTTCTGGTAAAATATTATAGCTTAAATCGTTTATATCTATTCCTTTAGCTTTGAATACTTCTAAACATTTTGCTGCAGCTAGGCATTTTAATGTATTGCTACATAAATTTTGTTTACAGACATATTTAGCTTGTTCTGTTTTGATTTCAGGTTCGTGCATTGCATTCAGCTGTTTATCAAAAGATAAAAATGCTGAAATTAAAAGAATGAAAGAAAGGTGTTTTTTTAACATAATGACTCCATTGGAAATAACATATTTTTTGAAATTATTTTCATTTGTTTATTGAATTATTGGTTGCTGATTCTAGTAATTCTATACATCGCTTCTTTCCAAGTACGTTATCATTTGGATTTGAATTAATTCTTGCAAGTACCCAATCTCTATACCCGTATACATAATCTAAGGCTGTCTGGCCTTCTGCATCTGGGATATTTATATCTGCTCCATGTTTGATTAATAGCTCAATTATTTCATCTCTACCGCTAATTGTTGCTAATATTAATGGGGTATGACCATCGTCGTCTTGGGTATTAATGAAATTATCTAATTTTAATTTTTTTTCTTTCATTAAATTCAAAATAATTTTAAAAGTGCCTTTATATATATTTCCCCAATCATCTGCAGCACAATGTAATATTGTATAGTTATATGGTTCAGTACGCATACTAAAGAATTGTTCCCAGTTGTAGTCTTTATTTTTTTCTTCATCAATAATGGATTTTAAGAAGGTAATATCAATGTTATGTTTGACAAGAAACATAAGGAAGTTTTCCGTATTATTAAATTGATCTTTTACAATGTGATTTAACGGTGGTAGTAATTTTGGGTTATTTTTTATAATAAGATTAAGTAAAGCGTTATAGGCATATAGATCTGTATCAATAAAGTTCCAGATTTTATCAAGACAGGTTGCTTTTTGCTTTGAAAGATTAATATCTTCTTTTATTATAAGAGGTTGCATAGATAATTGTAGTAAGACATTAATGTCTTCTAATGTTATATGATTGTGGGGATGTATATTTATATTTGATGCAAATTTATCATAAATTCTAGATAAAATTTTTTCTATTCCTATATAGTGCATATCTATATTATCACAAAATAGCTTATAGAGTAGTTTGTTGTACCTATATAAAATTTTTTCATTAATTTTAAGGTGTTCATACGCTTTAAATTGTTCTAGAGTGTTAATATGTTGATTTATTAAATCAGAGATAATTTGGCATTTTTGACAATATTCTATTGACTCTGCTGGCATAGTTCCTAAAATCTTCCTGTGATTCTTATTTTCAGGATTTAAATCATTTAGATCTATTCCTTGATTTTCTAGTGTTTTTATAAGCGCTGAAGCTGCTAAAAATTTTAATGTATTACATGGTTCTTGCCAGCAGTAATTGCTATGCAGCGTATTTTGTAATTTAATTGTTTTTGATGTTGTTGGTTCTGTCATTGCTTGAGTTTTATTATCAAAAGATAAAAATGCCGTAGCAAGAAAAATTAAAGTAAATTGTTTTTTAAACATAATGATTACATTGTTTGGAAATAACATATCTTTTTAACGTAGTTTGAAATTATTGAATTTGGTTATTGCATTATAAATTATTTATCGGTTGCTGCAGATTTTAGCAATTCTATACATTCATTAAGTTGTTGTTTAAAAGTTTCAGATACTTCAGCTATAATGCATAGATTCATAAGCTCAATTGCGTAATCTAAAGCAGTTTTTCCTGAGTAACATTGCATATCTACATTTGCTCCATGATTGATCAATAATTTAACTGTTTCGGGCTCGCCACGCTCGGCTGCTTTCATGAGGGGCGTTAGGCCTACTTTATCTTTTTCATTAATGAACTCATTTAATTGCAATCCTTTTTCGTTCATTAACTCTAAAATGATTTCTAGTATATCAGGTTTGTAAGCGTAATGTAGTATTGTATATCTATTTATAAAAGTACGCATTCTAAAAAGATCTTCCCATACATAATTTTTATGTTTTTCCTGATTGATAATGCATTTGAATAAATTGGCATCAATCCCCATTAATACAAGAAACATAAAAAAGTTGTCATTGTTACCATACATACCATTATTATCTATAATTTCATTTAATTGTGGCAGTACGTTATTTTTTCTATTTTTTACCAAAAGTTTTAATAAATCGATACAATCTATTCTACAGATAAAACTCCAGATTTTATTCACAGGAACTAATTCTTGTTCTGAAAGAGTTACTTCTGGTTGTATCAATAATTTTAACAATACATTGACATCTTCCAATGTTATGTGATCGTGTGAATAATAATTTTGAAAATTATTAGTAATTGTAGATAAGATTTCTTCGATGTTTATATCTTTTATATCAATATTATTGAGTAGTTCATGAAGTAGCTTATCATAATTATTTAAATTTTCTTCTGTAATGTTATTAGGTTGATGCTGTTTACATTGTTCTAGAGCTGCAATATGTTGGTGTATTGATGAAATGACTGAGCAATATTGACAATATTCTTTTAATTCTGTCGGAAGAACATCAGGGCTTAA
>Ga0207074_1011_pt1 | contig 37719 bp, 35 predicted proteins | sample Alteio_BWMinHeat_66_FD_153567 | JGI IMG/M metagenome (GOLD analysis project Ga0207074, IMG submission 153567) | Enriched cells from forest soil in Barre Woods Harvard Forest LTER site, Petersham, Massachusetts, United States -... | ecosystem: Environmental > Terrestrial > Soil > Temperate forest >...
TCTCTATTAACCGCAAAATATTTTCTATTGCTATTTTTTTAATTAATTATTGCTTTTTATTTTCTTAATGTGACATAATTAAAGACGTATAAGCGCTTATACAAAATTTAATAAACATGTTTCATTAAAAAGTTTAATAACAAAGGAGAAATAAATGAAAAAGTTTGTTATAGCGTTAGCTATAGTTGGCTTAAGCGTCGGTCAAGCATTTGGCGGCCGTCATCATCATCGTCGCGAATGTTGCTTCAATGATGGGTATGTAGCTGCTCCTGCTGTTGAGCCATGCGCTGAAGCATGTGCACCAGTATGCGGCGCACCTGCATGTGGCGTAATACCTGTTTGTTTAAAAGAAGTACAAGAGCCTTATACTGCTTATAGAACAAAATTAGTTCATGTTCCGCCTGTACGCCATGAAATAGCACAAGCTCCTATCATCAGAGCTATACCTCAACCGCCTTTAGTAGTAAGACATAAACAAGCTCCTATTATCAGACCGGATCTGATCTGTACAACACAACAACCGTGCAAATATGTTTGCGAAGAAGTACCACCAATAGTAAGATATTCTTGCCCAATTGGTACAAGAGCAGATACTTGTGGCACTCCGGTGGCTGCACCTTGTGCATAAGCATATAACACTTGTGCATAAGCATGTAAAAAATAAATTACCCCAACTGAGTTGGGGTAATTACTTTTATATTAAATAAATATCAATTCTACTTTAAGGAAAACCAGCCAAAAAATGAACATGTAAATGAAACACCTCTTGTCCCGCCAAAGGTCCATTATTAACAAGTAACTTAAAATTTTTTAATTCTAATGATGATTCCGATAATTCCTTGACCATATTAAATATTTTAGAGCCTAATTCAAATTCATTAGGCTGCAAACTACTCAAATCTTTAACATGTTTTTTAGGAATAATTAAATAATGAAAAGTAGCTTTTGGAACTATATCTTTAAACACCAATAAATCTTCTGTTTCTTTAATTATACTACTTGGTATTTGCTTATCAGCTATTTTACAAAAAATACAATCGGTCATATTTTTCTCAGATTAACTTTCACTATAGGGTAAATCGCTGAAGCATAATTAAGCTTACGCCGTCGCTAAAGCTATGGCGCACAGGCCGGCGGTCTATCGTCGCTACTTCATCTTACTGGCGTCAGCCAGACGTAGCCGCAGTTTAACTTCGTAGTTTTACACCAAGGCGAAGTATGGTGCCGGGGGTCGGACTCGAACCGACACAGTGTCGCCACCGCGGGATTTTGAGTCCCGTGCGTCTACCAATTTCGCCACCCCGGCATTGATATAAGGTATTAATATATTATCAAAACAAGAGAATCCGTCAATTTTATAATAAGTTAAAGTTTAGACAAAAAATTGCTTATAGTTTTTTTATAAAATTCAGCATCATGCATAAATAAGAGCCCATGAGAACCTTTACATAGAACAAGCAATTTATGTGGGCATATAACCTTACTATAAAGTTCAGAAGCATGAGAAACATCAACTTTTTCATCAAAAGAAGAATGAATAATCATAACCGGGCAATTAATACAAGACAAATAAGATCCTGGTTTAATACCATCAATATCAACACCAAATATTATTTTAAATAAAAATTTACCAAAACTAAAAAACAATTCAGGAATCTTTACAAATTTAGTTACTACATCAAAATCAATTTTTGAAAAACATGAATCAAGTATTAACCCATCAAACATGCCATATCTTGATGCTGCATGAGCGATAGATGCAGCGCCCATTGATATGCCCAAACCATAAAATTTTTTATTACTAAATCTAGCATCCTTTTTTAAAAAATCTAAAACTGCATAAACATCTTTATATTCATGGTAACCGAAAGAAACAGAGCTACCTTCGCTATCACCATGGGCACGCAAATCAAATAATACAACAGTGTATTCATTAAATAAATTAGCCAACATTATTAAATGTTCTTTGGATTGCTTGTATCCATGGCATACCAATAAAATAGCATTAGACTTCGGTCTTTCTATTATTAAACCTGATATATTTAGGTTATCCTCAGTTTTAAGCCAAAATTTTTCTGCCTCACCTTCAAACATTGCATAACATTTTGCACGTCTCGCATTATATCTTTTAGTTTTTATGGTTGAAATTCCTGAAAGCCCCTGCACAAAATTATAAAAGGAAGTTACATGCAAAAAAAATATACCAATGCTAAGTATAAGCAATATATTTCTTATCACTTTAAATTTCATAAATAATTAGTTAATAAACAAAGTTAATGTAAATATAGGAACATATACAGCAAATATTGCCAGTGCAATCAATGCTCCCAAAATTAACAAAATAATAGGATGTATCAATGTACTTATCTGGTCTATTTTATCATAAAATTTCTTTTGATATAAAATTAATGCCCTAGAAATCATTTGCTCTAAATTACCTGAAGATTCACCTATTTTTATCAAAGCTACAATTTCTACATCATTAATTGCTGATTTACTGATTGCAGTACTCAAATTAACTCCGTTTTCAACCGCATCTTTTAAGCCTTTTATGATTTTTTTAAGATAATCACTCTCAGTAATAGTATATGACAAATTCAAGCAACCTAGCAAATGCATGCCAGAAGATAATGATAGAGATAAAATTTGTAAAAATCTCAATTTACCTACCATTAAAGAACTATTTTTTATAAATGGCAAAGTATAAAGCAACTTATCTTTAAGAGAAGACAAAAAAGGAATTTTCAAGATTTTAAATAAGAAATAAAATAAAATACAACCCAATAGAATATAAAACAAAGTATTAGAACGTAGAAATGCACTAAATGATAAAATCAATTGAGTAATTTTCGGCAATGGTGCTTTAAATGATTTAAAAAAAGTTTCAAATCTCGGCACAATAAATATAAAAAAGCTAGTCATTATAGCAATAAAAAACCCAAACGTTAATACCGGTATTAATAAAGCTGATTGCAATTTAGATTTAAATTCTCTTATCCTATTTTTATGAACTACCAATTGTTCAAAAGCATTTGTCAAATTAGATGATTGTTCTCCCACATAAATAACGCTTATAGTTAAACGATCAAAAATATGCTGATAATTTTCCAGCGCCTGGTATAAAGGTTGCCCTTCTAAAACCATTAAGCCAATATCTTCAATTATTTGTTTAAAATATGGATGCGCAATAGAATGAGATGCTAGTTCTATTGCTTGATATAATCTAATTTGGGATTTAAGAAGGTTATATAAATGCTCAATAAATAAATCTTTTATTTTAATGGGCACTGAAAGTTTATAATTTTTTATTCGCCACTTAACTAAACCAATATTTTTAGATAACAAATCTTGCTCAAGATGATTTTCAGACCTATAAAATCGGGTACCTGAATGAATTGCTCCTTTTAAATCTATTCCTTTCCAATGATAGCAGGGCATTTCTTTAACTTTCTCATTTTAAGTAAATTCTAATTAACATATTAGTTCGGCCAAATAAATTTCCACTAATCAACCCCCAATATATTAAATTAAGATAAGAGATATCAATTAAATAACGCTATAAAATTACCAAATATTCATGTTTAGTTCTGGTTTTTCGATGTTTAATTTAGCCAAAATAATATCCAATGTTACTTCTGGTACATCTATCAAAATACGCTTATATCTTGTTTTATGGCCACTTATAATTTCAATAGCAGATTTTGCAACTTTAAGCTTAGAAGAAATAATTTTAATCAACTCTTCATTCGCTTTATTATCTTGAGCAACACTTTTGATATAAAATACCAAACTCCCTGATTTATCTAACATTATTTTATTATGTTTAGCACCAGGAATTACTTTTAGGTCAACTGTTAAAGACATAGAATCAAAACAATAAATTAAGAGATTTATTTTATCAGTGTATCATTCAGCATTTTTACTATTTATGAGTGTTATTCATTGTTGCCATATCCAAAGCAGTCATTCTACGGTTATCTTGTAAATCCGGGTTAGCACATTTTTGCAGTAGCTTTTGTACTACCACTTGCAAATCCAAGTTAGCACCTTTTTGTTGTAGCATTTTTGCTATTTCTATCCATTTTTGGTCGCGATAACATCGTTTCGTTGCTATCACTATCAATAATGGAGTATCACCAGACTCATCTTGTACATTGACATTGATATAGGGTTTTCGTAATAATTGATTTGCTTCTTCATAATCATTAGCATCTATTGCAGCTAATAGAGCTTTACCATTGTTATAGGCCATATTATCATTATAAATTCTAACATCCTCTACAATTTTACGTGCTAATTCTAAAGGAAAACAATATGTTGTAGGACCTAAAGGTAAAATATATTCTTCAGATAAAGGTATCCTATAGAACACTTTTAAAGCATCATAAATTTCAGGATTTGATTTAAGCCAATTAATAAGCTCTTGGTCTTTTTCAAACTCAATCTCTTCTTTAGCCTGTTCTTTAGACTGCTCTTCCATAGTAAAAATATATGGCATAGTAATATTTGTTAATATAAATAGATATAAGATATTTTTAATTGTCATATTTTCTCCATTAGTTAATTTAAATTTATAATATTATTTTTTATTGTATCTCGTTCTGCAAAAAATGTCATTCTATTTTTAGCTTGATTTATGACCATTATCCCAAATTTACTTTATTTACTTGGCTTGATAAACTAAAATCAATGTATAACTTCATTGAGGGAAGCAATGAATAGATTTAATTTAATAACAATGCTACAAGATTACCAACCAATAGACCAGAATGAGCTTGAATTTAAAAAAAGAATCATAGACTTTGTAAATAACTATCAAGATTGCTTTGAGCGCACATTAACAATTGGGCATATAACTGCATCAGCTTGGCTTTTAAATAAAGATCAGTCTAAAGCACTTCTTATGCACCATACCAAACTTGGACAATGGTTTCAATTAGGAGGACATTGTGATGGCAATCCTGATGTGCTAGCAGTGGCTATTAAAGAAGCTCAAGAAGAATCCGGGATTGAAAATATCGAACCAATATCTACAAAAATATTTGATATAGATATTCATCTTATTCCAGAAAACCCAAAAGAAAAAGCTCATTATCATTATGACATTAGATTTCTATTAAAAGTAACAAGCAATGAACAAATTGTACAAAATAATGAATCAAAAGAATTACGTTGGATAAGTAAAGATATATCTGAGCTACCAACTCAAAACCCATCAATTATAAGAATGTTTAAAAAATGGCTAAATTACATTTCAGTAACGTCAGAGAAAAAAAACAGACTTGCATATTCTTTTAAATAATCTATATTAATTATAACTTTTATGCAAAATAGTTTAAGGAGAGATGGCTGAGTGGTCTAAAGCGCTTGCCTGCTAAGCAAGAGTCTCTGTAAAGGGGCGCGAGGGTTCGAATCCCTCTCTCTCCACCAGTCTTCGCCTTGGGGTAATACTACGATGTTAAACTGCGGCTACGTCTGGCTGACGCCGTGTTTTTCCCTTGTATAAAGTTTCGGACAGGCTGATGCCAGGTCAATCATAGCTTAATTATGCTTCGATGTTTTACAATACAAAATTTCTTGGCTAAAACAAGCAAAATAGTTATAATGAAAAATTATAAGCGCCTATAGCTCAATTGGATAGAGCGTCAGACTACGGATCTGAAGGTTAGAGGTTCGACTCCTCTTAGGCGCACCAGTCTTCGTCTTGAGGTAATACTACGATGTTAAACTGCGGCTACCTAGCCTTTTTCTTTCTTACCGTCTCTTCTTTTAAAGCGAGATCAAAATGTTTTTCAGATGTTACCGGAGAATCATCCCTTACTGCACGTACAGCAGATTCATTTACAAAATTTTCAAGTTCCGCTGGACTCCATCCCCTAGTGGGTTCCACATATTTTTCTAGATGCACATTAGGATCATAAATGATTTTTTGACAATAAAATTTAAGAATATCTAGTCTACTTTCTTCATCAGGTAATCCTATCTCAACAATTCGATCAAAACGGCCAGGTCTCTTTAATGCTGAATCTATAGCATCTACCATATTTGTAGCCCCTATAACCATTATCGAATCTTCTCTTTTGAATCCGTCCATCTGATTTAATAGCTCATTTAATGTATTTTTATATTCTGAATTACCTTCAACTGAACGAGTTGAACCAATAGCATCTAATTCATCTATAAAAACAATAGCGCTTTTATATGGTCCATATGCTATAGCTTCTCGAGCTGAATCAAATAATTCTCGTATTCTCTTTGGCCCAACACCAACATAAATTTCTATAAATTCTGTTGCTGATGCAGAAATAAATGCAGCATTTCCTTCACCAGCTAAAGCTCTTGCAATAGAAGTTTTACCAGTTCCCGGAGGTCCTACCATTAAAATTCCTCGAGGTCTTTTAGCACCTAATTTGTCAAATTTTTCTGGAGAACTTATAAAATCAACTATTTCTAAAACACTCTGTGGAATTTTACCCGCAATATTTTGAAATGTGAACTTAGAAGAAATAGGATCTTTTTGTGAATCTGCCCTATTACTCCTAAATAATGGACTATTTTGACCTGTTATCATATTTTTTACGCCATTTACAAGTATCTCTCGATTTGCTCGATTAAGCTCATCAAGAGCATGACCTACAATAGCCAAATCCTTTAATAAATTGAATAAAATTGCATCCGTTATTTTAGGGCTCAATAAAATAAATAATGTAATAAATACCTTTAATATTCGCATCTGATATACTCCATACAAAAGTTCATTGACTTAAATTTACCATATAGTTAATCTCTTGTTTGCATATAGCTATAATAAAACTTTTATGAAATTATAACAACAGTACGTTTTTTTATAGTATTTTGCAAAATAAGGGGAAAGAATGAAAATACTAAAATACTGCTCTTTTTTACTTGGTATAACGCTACTAGGTGGATGCTTGCCGCAACAAATTGACCTTAAGAAATTTCCAATAATAAAAAAATCAAACTCTTTTAGTGAAAATAAAGAAGAAGTAATCGTCCAATGGAAAGCCTATAACAAAGAAGAATGTAAGTCGCATTTTGGTGTTGATATTACCGCTAAGAATTATATTGCATTGCAATTAAAAATAGAAAACAGAACTCCGGATACCTATATTATTAGGCCCAGCTATTTAAGTCTCACCATAGCCGATCCACAAAAAGTAGCAAAATTACTGCATTATGATACATCATTCTTTGTTACAGCTGCAGGAACTTTAGCATTAATGTTCTATTGGCCAGCAACTTATCTAATTGGTCGAACAGGTTATGATATGTATCAAAATAATAAAAGAATAAATAGTATGATAACAGAATACTCATTATCTGAAGGTGAATCGCTAAAAATTAGGCCTTACGAAATTGTTAATAAATTTATTTTCGTCAATAGATATGAATTTACTAATAACTTTACTTTAAAAATGTTTAACAAAAACCAAAGAAAAGCTATAGCATTCTTTATATCATTACCAGAAAGACCAGAAAATTGATAAATTGTAACTGTTATTTATTAATAACATCTAAAATTTTTTGCTCAATTTCCTGCTCAGTCACTTGATCTTGTATCCTATATATCATGTTACCGTTACCAAATAGCATCAAAGTTGGAACATATTGAATATCATAAGCCTTAGATAGCGAATCAAATTTATTATCCTCAACCTTAATAAATGTCATTTTGTCTTTATATTTTGAAGCAAGTGAATTTAAAATATTACCCACCCGGCGGCATTCTGGGCATGTTGATATGAAAAAGTCTACAAAAACAAATTTATTATCCTTAATAATCTTTTCTAGCTCACTTTCATCTTTCAATTCTGGTATCTTATTCTCAAGATCAGATTCGTCAGGTATAAACGCATTATGTTGAATTTTTTCTGCCATTTCTCGAGTAATAGGTAAATGGGTAATAGCTTGAGAGGCATTAAAAGCTGCTTGAGTAGCAGAACCTATACAAGTTGCAGCTAATTTATATCTAGGATCGCAAACATTCCCAGCTGCATAGACTAATGGAACACTCGTCTCTTGTGTAGCAAAATTAATTTTTATATAACCTTCTTCATCAAGTTCAAGATGATTCTTAAATAAAGCAGTATTTGGAATAAAACCTATAGATAAGAAAACCCATTTAGCAGGTAAGAGATCAATCTTATTAGTCTTTTTATCTAAAGCTTCTACCCCTGTTAAATGCTTTCCATCTCCTACAAATTTCACAGCCTCTTTATTACAAAGAATTTTGACGGTAGGCATATCTTTAATCTTTCTCTGCATTGAAGGTAAAGCTTTCATAGCATCTGAACGTACCAGCAAAGTAATGCTTTTTGCATAAGGTACTAATTGAAAAACCCTCTCCGCCGCACAATCACCACCACCAATAATAATAATATCTTGATCTTTAGCCAAATGAGCGTCACATAAACCACAAGGCATTATTCCTTTATAAGTATATGTAGGCTCTCCTGCAATACCTAATGATTTAGATTTAGCACCGGTAGATATTATTATAGCTTCAGCAGAATATTCTTGCTTTCCACCTTTAAGCTTCCGAGGCCAAACGGTTAAATCAATATCTTCGATAGTATCATCAATAAAATGAGCCCCAAAATGACGAGCCTGTTCTTCCAATTTTTTCATTATGTTCATACCTGAATCAGAATCAGCTCCCGGTATATTTTCAACCGATAAACCTTCTTTTAGATAGCCCAAATGATTTGGCCCATTAAATATATAGGTTGGAATTCCCCTACGAGCACTAAAAATTGCCGCACTTAATCCGGCAGGTCCTGAACCTAATATTGCTATATCAGTTCTATTTTTTGCTTCATATAAGTTCTTTATATCTTCATCTGTTAAATATATTTCAGATTCTTTAGCAGATGCATATGTTAAATAATTAACTATAATAATAAGAAAAAAAACCAATAGGAAAAGTCTACAATTATTCTTCATCATAAAACACCTCTTGTAAATTAAAGTACAACATTTTTAAAACCAATTTCAAGAATTAACAAATTTTGCTATTTTTTGATTAAAGAAAGCCAAATCTGCTGGCTAATAATTTTTAGGCAAATATTTATTACAAATGCCATAAAATGCATAGTTTTTTTGACAACATTTTCATAAATGATATATTTGAAAATAAACGTAAATTTTAATTAGAGGTTATAAAAATGAATAAGCTAATATTTTGCTTAATAATAATAGGCGCTATTCATATCCAAGCTATGAAGGATAGTTCGAAAGAGAATACTCAAGAAATATCTTTGCAAGACCTACCTATTGAAATGTTAGTATATATTATATCTCAATCAAATTATCTTATTCAAGCCATAATAAATATCCATATATTAAAGATGACCAATAATCATTTATACAATGTATACAATCAAGAAACTATTAGGATGATAGCAAGAAATTTCATCCAAAATAATCCTGAAGAAGCTGCACAAGAATTTAGATGGCTTATTGCCAATTGTACACAGTTTCACGAATGGAAAAATAAAAACAAATTCAATTCCAAATTAAAGTTCATTAAAATTTTCATTGATGGCGGCATAGAACTTAATAAAGATTATAATATACTATACCGATGTGCTTATCACAAAATTGAAAAAAAATTATGCCTAAAGTGCGGAGAAAAGATAAGATCTCCTCTAATTTATGCAATTGATAGAGATGCTTCAAAATTATTAATACAATTCCTAATTAATAATGGAGCAGATGTAAATTATAAGCCAAAAGGCTATCCTATGACACCTTTAGCTGCTCTAGTTCGTCATTACTATGAATTTAATTTCCATGGTGAGGAAGAAGATATAAAACTTATAAAGTTATTTCTCCAAAAAGGCTCAGATCCCAATGAAAGGATTAATGGAGGTAGAAGTGCAATGGAAATAGCGCCTTCTGGAGCAAAAGCATTATTTAAATTATTAATAGAAAAATCTAATTCTGAAGAATCAACTGAAGATAGTAAATATAAATATTGCAATATCAGTTGAATAGTGAAGGAAGAACCCTGCGGTTACTTTCCACTTTTTAAATAAATTTAAAATATAACACCTGAAAACAACTTTCAGGTAGGAGGTAAAAAATTATGAAAAGTTTTATTAAAATTTTGATCTTACTTTGTCTTGCTCATCTCATACCAATCATAGCTATGGAAGAAGCTGAGAAAATGTCAAGTCAATCAGCCAATTTGGCAGAAGATATCTTGCCCAATGAGTTATGGACAATGATTTTGCCCCAGGTCTATTTCAATGAAAATATTTGCCTGCATCAGAATATATCTGAGGCATTAGATTCTATTAAACAAGAATTACCAAAAATTTCTAAAAATATCCGTCTTGTCTGTAGGACATTTAATTTTCTGAATAAGTCTATAGGTGAAATGAGTTATTCAAAAGATAAATTAAAAGAATTTTACAGATCTTTATTAATTAAAAAATTCCCAAGAATTTTAAATGATATAATATTTATTAAAACTAAAAATAATACTGATATTATTTTCGAAATAATATCTATTTGCTCTAAAGATCCGAAAATAGACTTGGATAAAGCTATTGCACTTTTATTATTTTTTGGTCCAAATGTTAATGATAAGGACATTAAAGGTAATAGCGTTCTGCATGCAGCAATACCTATGCATTTACAATTTAACAATAACTTGGCAAAAGAAGTAATTGGAGCATTATTAGACCATGGTGCTGATATCAATATTCAAAATAATTATGGAAATACAGCCTTACATTCGGCTATATCTTCCTTTTTGTTTTTTGGCAAAAGACATACAATAGAAATAATTAAAATTTTATTAGACCGTGGTGCCAATCTTACTATTACAAATAATGACGGTGATACACCTATAGATCTTGCTAAAAGAAGTACCTCTAATGAATTGAAAGAACTTTTGGGATGCCCAGATGAGTCTTGGAATTGCATTTTAATGTAATGACCATAAAATTAATTGTCCTTATAGGAGGTAAAAAACTATGAAAAACTTTATTAAAATCTTGATCTTGGTTTGTCTTGCACATTTCATGCCAACAATAGCGATGGAACAAGCTGAGGAAACGCCAAATCAATCAGCTATCTTAGCAGAAGATATATTGCCCAATGAGTTATGGGCAATGATTTTATTCCAGGTATATCTTGATGAAAATATTTGCATACAGCAAAACATATTTAAGACATTAGATTCTATTAAACAAAAATTACCAAATATTTCTAAAAATATTTCCCTTGTATGTAAGGCATTTAACTTTTTAAATAAGTCCATAAGTACAAGCAGTTCTTCAAAGAATGAGTTAAAAGAATTTTATAGATTTTTTTTAATTAGAAAGTTCCAAGACATTTTAACGCATAGAGATCTAGGAAAGTTCATTAGGACTAGACGAGATGATGATGGTATTATATCTCAAGTACTTTCTTATCACTCCAAGTATTTTGCCGCAGGCTTGCCATTGCACAAAGTTATCGCTTTGTTATTGTTTTATGGTGCAAATGTCAATAGCAAGGACAAACACGATTATAATACTGTACATAAGGCTGTATCTATAGCTGAGTATGGTCTTACCCTCGACGGGGGTAAGTTAATTACAATATTATTAGCTCAGGGAGCTGATGTTGATGCTCAAACTCCTGGCGGTCAAACAGCTTTACATTTAGCTGTATGCATGAACCTTATCTATAATTCTATAGGAATAATTAAAATTTTATTAGATTATGGAGCTGATGTTAATATTCAAAATCATAATGGAGATACAGCTTTGCATAGGGCTATATCGCATCATGCCACAGCCATACAAAATCCTGAATTTAAATGTAATATGATATATAGAATTAAACTTTTATTAGATCACGGAGCTAATCTTACTATTGCAAATAATGACGGTGATACGCCTACAGCTCTGGCTGAAAGAAGTTCTTCTGATGAATTAAAAAAACTTTTGAGCGCTGCAAATAAAAATGTAAATAAATCAGCTTAGACAAATCTGAGAATTGCATTTTAATGTAATGATCACAAAATTAATTGTCCTTATGAGAGGTAAAAAACTATGAAAAACTTTATTAAAATTTTGATCATGCTTTGTTTTGCATATTTCGTTCCAACCATAACCATGGAACAAGCCGATGAAACGACGAATCAACCAGCTAATTTGGCAGAAGATATATTGCCCAATGAGTTATGGACAATGATTTTGTCCAAGGTCTATTGTGATGTAAATGCTTATGATGAATGTCAAAATATATCTGATGTACTAGATGTTACTAAAGAAAAATTATCAAATATTTCTAAAAATATTCGTCTTGTATGTAGAACTTTTAATTATTTGAATAATTCTATAAGTACAAGTAATTTTTTAAAAAATGAGTTAAAAGATTTTTATAGATCCTCATTAATTTTAAGGTTGCCAAAAGTCTTAGGAGACAGAAGATCTAGAGAATTTATAGAATTCATTAACACTGGAATTGATAAAGGTATTATAGCTGATGTAATTTCTTATTACCATTGCTATTTATCTTCACAGCCTATAATTAAAATTATTGGATTGCTATTGCTTTATGGTGCACATATTAATACTAAGAACAAATCTGGTAATACTCCTATGCATCAAGCAATGTGTCTGCGTCGCAATAATAAAGAATTAGAAAAAGTAATTACAATGTTATTAGACTATGATGCTGATGTTAATACAAAAGACGCTGGTGGAAGAACCCCTTTATATTTGGCTCTAGAATCGCATTATTATGGTGAAATGGAAAAAGTAATCAGAACATTATTAGACCATGATGCTAATGTTAATATTCAAGATCAGAATGGAGATACAGCTTTACATGTGGCCATATATTACTATAGGGGAGAGCTTCAATGTTTAGAGATAATTAAAATTTTATTAGCTCACCAAGCTGATTTTATTCTTACAAATAGTCGCGGCAATACTCCTCTAGCCCTTGCTGAAATAAGTTCCTATAATAAGTTGAAAGAACTTTTTAGATTTGCAGATAAAAACTCCAATAAACCAACTTAGACAAATCTATAAATTGCATTTTAATGTAATGACCGTAAAATTAATTGTCCTTAATAGGAGGTAAATATTATGAAAGACTTTATAAAAATTTTGATCTTTCTTTGCTTTGCACATTGCATTCCAACAATAACTATGGAACAGGCTGAGGAAGAACCAAATCAATTAATTGAAGATGGAGAAAATTTAATTGATAAATTGCCCAATGAATTATTGGTAATGATTTTGTCCTATGTGTATTTTGACGAAAGTATTTGTAATGAATATCAAAATCTATCTGAAATGCTAAAAAAGTTATCCACTATTTTTAACATTCGTATTGTTTGTAGGAGATTTGATTCTTTGAATGATCCAAATAAGTTAAAAGAATTTTACAAATCTTTATTGAGGCAAAAATTACCAAAAAATTTAGAGAATACAGAAGTTGGCAAATTCATTAAGGCTGGCAATGATAAAGGTACTATAGCTGATACAATTGATAATTCCTACTTCTATTCATGTCTCGGTTGGCCAATAAGTAAAATTATTGGATTATTATTGTTTTATGGCGCAAATGTTAATAGTCAGAATAGATCTGGCAATACTGCTATCCATGAATCCATAAAGTGTCTACTCTTTAGTAATGACTTGAGAAATGAAGTAATCACAATATTATTAGCTCACAATGCTGATGTTAATATTCAAAATAATAATGGATTTACAGCTTTACATTTAGCTACATATATGCATTCTACTAATGAAGCAAAAAATAATTTGATAGAGACAATTAAAATTTTATTAGACTACAAAGCGGATGTTAATATTAAAACTAATTTAGAAAGCACTGCTTTACATATGGCTATATATTGCTATCACATATCAAGATCAAAAAATTTGGAGGTAATTAAACTTTTATTAGATCATGGAGCTGATTGTACTATCACAAATATGGCAAGCAAAACACCTATAGATCTTGCTGAAAAAAGCTCCTCTAATGAATTGAAAGAACTTTTAGGATGTACAGATAAGAGCATAAAAAATGAAACCAATGAAAAAACAGATAAATCTTGGAATTGCATTTTAATGTAATGACCGCAAAATTAATTCAGAAGATCAATTTACTCAACACCTTCTTCAACCTAGGTTATTTAATCCTTTTTCTTTGCTTTTATTGAACATCCAGGTTAAAAACTTAAAAGCTAAGCAAAAATAAAAAATTGAAACCCCAATTCCCATAAGCAAATTATAAGAACTAGGTCCCATAACCAAAGTTTCTCTTATTCCCTCAAAAAGGTAATTTCCCGGAAATAATAAAGCAATTTTTTGGATCCACTTTGGAAACAAGTTTAAAGAATAATATGCACCACTTATGAGAGCAAAAGCCCATGGTATTGCCCAAGTTACAAACTCCATACTTTTACCAAAATAAAAAATTAAAGCAGCTGTAAATAATCCTATAGACCATCCAAAAATAAGAAATAGTGGTAAATAAAAAAGTATAAGCCAAGCTGCATAAAATATATTCTGCGAGAAAATAAAATAAATAAGTAACAAACTATAAACAAAAGTGACAACTGCTTGAATCAATCCAACTATCATTAATGAAATCATAAATTCAGCAATTGATAGTGGTCCTGCAAGTAAATTAATCAAATGATTGTCCCAAATCTCAATTAATAAGTTTCTAGATATTTCTAATGCAGATCTATAAACCAGATACCAGCAAGCCAAACATGTTAAAAAAATAAGCATGAAATTATCGGATTGGGATATAGCTCCTTCACGAGCCCATACTGCAAGAAACCCAAAAAGAATTAGATCAACAAAAGGATAATAAAGCGAATCTGCTAATCTAATAGGATCTCTTACTGTCGGAATTAAATGCCTGGAAATAATCCCTAAAATTCTTGAAAATTTGATCATGCATTTCCTTGATTATTTGGCAATCTCTAAAAAGTAATCTTCTAATGTTGGCTTATCAATTGAGATTTGCGTATATCTAACTCCCAATTTGGTAATATCAAAAATTAAATCAGAAATATGATGCTCATCAACATCCAGCCTAATTACATTATGTTCTAACTTAAATGGCAACTGCTTTTCCTTAGCATACACTATAAATTGATTGAGATTTTCTGAAATGCTTAGCTGTAATTTTGAAGTTTTAACAGTCGCAGCAAGTTTTGCAGGAGTTTCAGAAGCTAAAATTGTACCATTCTTTAAAATTAGTACTCTATCACAAACCTCCTCAACTTCTGACATATTGTGGGACGTAAATAAAACTGAAATATTTAAATTTTTACGTTGGTCCAAAATAAATTGACGGACCTGCGCAGCAATATCTGGATCTAATGCAGCAGTAGGCTCATCTAATAAAATAATTTGGGGGTCTGGTAAAAATGCTTTAGCAAGCATAAGCCTGGTAAGTTGACCAGCTGATAAATTCTTGGTTAACCTAGATCTAATTTGCTTTAATCCAAAAATTTCTAAATTTTTTTCTATTTGCTTTTTGCGAAAATCAGTTGGCAAACAATAAATTTGCCCATAAACATTAAGATTTTCTTCAATTGAAAGAGAACCAGGAAGTTTAAGATATGATGAAGCGAACGTAACTTTCTGCATTATTTCAGATCTATTCTTAAGAAGATCTTTTCCAAAATAATGAATAGATCCTTTAGTTGGTGTTAATAATCCAAGTAACATTTGAATAGTGGTTGTTTTACCTGCACCATTAGGCCCTAACAACCCTAATATCTCACCATGTTGCAACTCAAAATTGATGTTATTAACTGCGGTAAAACTTTCAGACTTTTTAAATATGCCACCAGTTTTAAAAGTCTTTACCAGATTCTTTACCTTTAAAATTGGCTCAACTATTTTTTGCATTAGAAAAAACTCAACAATTTTGATTCAAATATATTGTTGAATTAATTATATCAATTCAAGCAAACAAGTATATTAAAAAATTTTTATTAATGTTTTTTAAAAAAATATTTGACTCTAACGTAATGTTATACCTTACCATTAAACTTGAGGAGTAAAAATTATGACCCAATGGTACGTAAAAAAATTTAGTAAATTAACAAATATATCTGTGCGCACATTACATCATTATGACAAAATTGATTTATTAAAGCCGTCGGTACGTCTACCAAATGGTTATCGTTTATACTCAGAAACCGATTTGTTTAAGTTAGAGCAGATAGTAGCATTAAAATTTTTTGGATTTAATCTTGCAAGAATAAAAGTGCTTGTAGAATCAAGAACAACTGTATTAGAACACCTAGAATTGCAACAAAAATTTTTACAAGATCAAATTTTATATTTTCGGGATATTAGCCAAATATTAGATGTTATTATAAAAAAATCTAGCAAAGAGAAATCGGTTAATTGGAATAATATTAATCAACTCATTGGAGCTTTTAAAATGATTAAAGAATTAAAAAAATCCTGGGAAGGACAAGTATATACTGATGAGCAGCTCAAACAGCTTGCTGAATTACAACAAAAATATACCAAAAGAGAAACTGCTTTTTATCAGAAACGTTGGGAAGAAATTGCAAAGATCATAAAAGAAAACCTTGATCAAGATCCGGCCGGCCCAATTGGTAGAAATCTAGCAGAATCATGGATAAATTTGGTTAATGAAGTTTATGGAAATTACCCAGATCTAAGGAAAACTATGGTCAAAGCATATAAAGAAGACAAAATTCCAGGTGTTCCTTTTGATAAAGAATTATATGATTGGTTAGAAAAAGCTGCAAAGGCCGCTAAATTAAAAACATAATTTAGGTATTTAGGATAAAGCATTTTTTGCTTTATCCTAATAATATATTGTCTTATATTTTTAAAACTAAGAATAATACTTATTCCTTGATAGCATTCTTAATTTGGGTCAGTTTGGACTCAATATCTCTGAATCGGTCACGGTGCCATTGTCTTTCTTCTTCTGATTCTTCATATAATGCATTATTAACAACGTTCACAGCCGCGTTAAACCTTTCTTGATCAACTACACTCATTATATAATCGGAAAACTCTGGATAGGTTTTAATTATTGAAATCAAAAAATTGGTAATAAGCTGTTTATCTTGATGTGAGTATAGATCATATAATTCCTTTACAAACCCTTCCAATATAGCTCTTGTAGTCACATCATCAAGATGATTGAGAAAATCATTTACAATATTAGGCATATTTACCGGGTTATTTCGATAGAATTTAAGTAATTTGCTAGGAAAACGTTTAACTCTTTGATGACTAAACCACATCAAAGAAATTACGTGGTCATACAATTCTTTTGGCAAGCTTTTTAAATATTCATGCATAGCCTCGAAGCCATGGCGTTTATAAATATTTTCTGCTATTCCTGAAACACGTACAATTGTCCTATCCATAAGAGTCTCTAACTTACTTTCTTCCGATGTTTTGGATAAGCCGACCATACAATCTATTGATATCGAAAAAGCTGATAAAAGTACAGTTATTACAATGATAAGTTTGTTGAGTTTCATTTCTATCTCCACTTATTTTTAAAAACTTAACTTAGTTTAATAATTGTAGCATATTTTATAATATAAATGCAATTATTCAATTTTGGAAAGCAATTTTTTACCTTTTGAATTAGGCCAAATTTGACCAAAAACTAATAAAGAAAAGCATTACTCAAAATTACCTTAATTCGTTAAAATCGTTTGCATATAAATGTTTTTTTTGACAAATTTTAAAAAAATTATGATCAATAGGTTCTAATCTTTGTTTAATTTTGAGAATATACTTATTATTAACCTTGTTAAATGATTTTGCTTGCTCTATATGCTCGGTTATATTTTCGTAAATTTTAGATATATTTGGAGTTTGGACTTTTTGGTAAATTTTTTTAAAAGACATTTTTTCTAGCATTTGATTTAGCATTTCTATATGTTTTTGACCAGCAAAAATAAATATTTTCGATTTAGAATTTAAGCTTTCAATAATAAATTTTAAGGCTTTAAGTTCAACTGTATAGCTCCCAAAGATCAGCATTTTTGATAAAAAAGTAGAACCAATATATAGACTAAAGTCATATCCTTCAATGGGCGACTCTAAATTTAGTGTTTTTATATTTTTGCTGCTTTTGTACTCATTTACAAAATAACTAATTAAATCAAATTTTTTAGAAGTCAAACTATTAGCATATTCTTTATCTTTTTCTAAATCAGGTAAAATTGATTGATAAAACTCAATATAATGCTTCAGATCATTAAGTACTCTTTGATCTAAATTATTAACTTCGCTCCCGGTAGATTCCTCCAATTTTTTAAGTTTAGCACATATCTCAAAATAATTTTGCTCAAAATTTCTTAATAAATCAGTTAAGACTAACCCAATTTCCGGAAGGCTTATTTCATAATCAAATAAATATCGACGTGATATAAATGGATATTTAGTTCTTTGAATATATGATATTATTAAATAATAAAATATTGTTTGAATAAGCGTATGAGCACGATCATCCAAATTTATTGCATTTTTTTTATATGATAAAGCATAATTAACCATCCCTATCAAAGGAATTCTATTTTTCATTTGAGCATTAGCATATGTTGCATTTATTGCTTCAACTACATTATTAAGTAGTGAATGTGGTACATGAATACTAGCAATATCTTCTACCAAAAATAGAGTTTTACCTGGATCTGCATTATAGATCAATGTTCTAATCGCCTGTATCTGATCATTATTTAACTCAGCAACCCCTTCATGAATATCACCACATGTTATAATGTAATTATGTCTCTTCAACATTCTATTAGAACGTTTAAAGACAGTAACAGTATTAATAAAACCTATTATATTCACTGATAAAAATGCTAGACAAAAAATAATACTTAATTTTAATGGGATCATAAACATTTACCAATTTTAATTTATAATTAATTCAAGCGAATATTTTTATGTACCTATATCAGAAAATACTATTCTATTTCAATACAAAAACTTTACAAAATGTTAAATATATGATTTGATATAATATATTTAAACTTATCTTACATCAACAATTTAAGCCTTGATATACAAGTCAAAATATTAATCATTAAATAAATCATTAAAAACAGAGGTTATTATGTTAAAAAATTTTTTTCATTTAATTTTTCTAGCCACAGCAATCTTGCCTTTAAATTATCAAATAAAAGCAATGAATAGTCCAATAGAAAAAAACAAACGATCATTTCATAATATTATAGAAAGTCCATTAGATCTTGAGCAAATATTCCAAGAAATTAATAATTATACTCTAGAAATAAATTGCTCCGAAGTCTCTGAATCTATCAATGAGTTATTAGAAGGCTTAATCTATCAAGATTTTACTGAAGCCGATAATTCTACATCAAAAGAAACAACTTTAAAACAAGAGCAAAATGGCTCTAAAAAAGAATCTGTTATTTTTCAAGATCAAGCAACTTATCGTTCAAAACATCAAGAGTTAGAATACCAAAGTAATAATTTATGTAAATTTCTTACAAAAAATGGCGAAGTTCAAAATTATAGCGAATGTTGTAAATTTATTTCCTTGCATTGCTCATTTTTAGAAAGATTTTATAAAAACCTTAAATTCCTTAAAATTACCAATGGAAATTTATATGATTACAAAAGACTACTTTATAAACTCTTAGATCAACAGCATCCGGATTTAGATTTGGTATTATCTACACTTAATAATTATCTCGAGCTTATTGAAACACAATATAGTGAAATCGAAAATAATCCTATAACATTGGAAGAGATCAATACATTGTTAAATTTATTGCTCATAAATAATGGCTTCTCAACTAAAAAATCCTCTTCAGAAAAAGCACAAAATTGCCTTAAAAAAATAATATATTCTGCTTTTAATGGTCATGAAATTTACACGCATATAGAATTAAAGAATATTTGCGCTAATTTATGTACACTTTTGATTCAAAATAATTTATTGCCTTCATTGAATTACATAACTATTGATGGCTGTACCTTTTTTATGTTACTTGTATCTTACTCTCAATATAATATCAAATTATTACGTGATATCATAAATAATGAAATCAATAAAAACTATAATTGGGAAGAACTTTTTAGCATGCAACATAATATCGATGGCAATACAGTTTTACATTATGCTGCAATAATATCTAAAGACGTAACTCAAGTTATCTTAGATTTTATAAAAGCACTAAATTTAAATTTAGCCCAATTTATCAATAAAAAAAATGGTAAAGGCGAAACACCAATCATGGTAGCTAATATGAATGGTAATATTGAAATAGCTAATTTATTAACTAGTTATGGTGCAAAATAGATACAGTCTATAATATGTTAAGTATGCTTAGTTTTGAACTTAATTAATTATGACAATTTTATTCTAAATGAACTTAGTTAATCATGAGCAAAAAACAACATAAAAGAAGCTGCCTTTAAGGCAGCTTCTTTTATTATTATTCGGTATCATCAAATGTATTATCATCTTCTTCTTCAGACACATGATCTTCTGGTAAAAGTATTTCTTTTTCAAAAAATGACTGTAGTTTTTTACTTCTGGAAGGATGACGAAGTTTACGTAATGCTTTAACTTCTATTTGTCGAATGCGCTCTCTAGTAACAGAAAAATCTTTACCAACTTCTTCTAAAGTATGTTCAGATGCGACATCTATACCAAAACGCATTTTTAACACTTTTTCTTCTCTAGGTGTTAAAGTCTTAAGCACTTCACGCACTTTTTCTTTTAAGTCTGAATTTGCAACAATATCCGCTGGAGATGAATCATTTTCACTTTCAATAAAATCTTTAACCGATGCATCTTCACTATCCCCTACCGGTGTTTCAAGTGAAATTGGCTCTTTAGAAATTTTGATAATGTTTTTAATTTTCTTTTCATCAAGATTTAGCTCTTTGGCAAGTTCACTATTAGTCGGCTCTCTTCCATGCTCTTGCATAAAGCTACGTTTAATTTTATTAATCTTATTAAGCGTCTCATACATATGGACCGGTACACGAATAGTCTTAGATTGGTCTGCTATTGCTCTTGTTATAGCTTGCCGTATCCACCATGTAGCATACGTCGAAAATTTATATCCACGTTCAAATTCAAATTTTTCAACCGCTTTCATTAATCCAATATTACCTTCCTGAATTAAATCCAGAAAGTGTAGGCCACGATTTACATATTTTTTTGCAATATTAACTACTAAACGCAAGTTCGCTTTTGCTAAATCATCTTTAGCTCGCTTATCCTTATGTTGACCCTGTCTTAACCTGCTGTAATATTTCATTATCTCAACTTGTGGAAGTCCTAATTCTTGCTCAGTTTTTTTTATTGCCTTGTAACTAGCTCTAATGGTTTTGTCAAAATCAGCTAATTCTGCTTGTTCAAAATCATTAAGAATAGATTTTTTAGAAAGTTGCTTTATATAAGTTTCATTTTGCTTGATAACAATCTGCTTTTCCTGTATCTTGGCTATCCCTTTTTCTATTCTTTTGCCAAGCTTTCTTATAAGCTTATTTGATAACTTAATAGTTTGAATGGTATGAGCTATTTCTTCCTTATTGAGCTTAACATTATGCAGCATTTCCCGTTTCTTTTCTTCAGAATCAAGCTTGCCACGATAGCTCCGATAAATATTTTCTTCGTTCTTAATTAAGTCACGAATTTTATTTATAGAAGCTATTAACGAGTTCTTTTCCTCAACATATTTAGGGAAATTTTCCTCGTCAAATTCTGAAAATTGTATTACGTCTTTTAACGCCATACTATTTTTGCTCAATTTATCACCAATCGAAACAATTTCTTTATGAATAAACGGAAATCTTGATATAGCATCAATAGATTCACGCTTACCCTCAGCGATTTGCTCAGCAATTACCGATTCTGTTTTTTTGTTTAATAGAGGAATCTTACCAATATCACGAAGATATGCTTTAACACCATCAGATACGTGAGCTGATTCACTTGTATCTTTTGAGGGTTCACGCTCCTCTTCATCTTCTGCTTCATCTAATTCTTCATCAACATAATCAAGAGAAGTTTCTAAATGAGACTTCAGATGAACTTTTGATCGTTCATCCTCATCCTCTTTTTCATATTCTAATAAATCAGTTTCTCCCTCTGATTCATTTTGCATAACAAGTTCAATATTTTCTTTTTCAAAAATCTTCAAAATATCATTTATTTCATTTTCTGAAAGATTATTAGTATCTGAAAATTCTAAAAACTCTTCATACGTTACTACACCGGATAGTCGACCTTTTTCCACAAGAGTGGATATAAGATCTAAACCATTTTCATGGTCATTTTTTTTAGAAGCAACTTTTGATTTTGAATTAGTTTTAACTTTCTTAACCATTAACATCACCCCTTTTTAAAATTTTATTCCTAAGGTCTTCTAATTGACCCAATAAATTTTTTACCAAATTAGCATCACCCATTTTTTGGGCTTGGGAAATTTTTAATTTCATATTTGCCACAATCAGTTTCCATTGTTTCTTATAAAATTGTGCCAATAATTCATGTAAGGTATTTTTATCATCGTTAACACTGATAACAATAGCTGTCACCAAGTTTCGCTCTTCTTCAGTTAAATTAGAAAAAAGCTGCGCATTATCTGAATCTTTAGAGCTCTTTAATTCATGTATTTTTGTTAATAGCTCTTTAAATGGAGACCCAAAAAATTGTATCAAAAATTTTTCTTCTTCCAAATCTAATGCACCCGTATTATAAATTATAACAGAAAATAAATTTTTTTCTAATAAACTTATTTCATTTGTATGTTCTATAGTTACTTTAGCAGGTACACTCTTTTCTAAATTTTCTTTAACCAATGGTTTGTTTTTAACTGTATTAGATTGACTATCTACAAAAATCATTTCATTTTTTAACATATCTATAGGAATACCAAATAATTCCGAAGCTCTTTTTAACAAAATATGGCGCTTTATATTATCTTTAATTTTTGAAATAAGCTCTAAAACTTTTTTAGTCAATTTTAGTTTTTCGCTAAAGCTACATTTTGCAAAGTCTTTACCATAATTTTCCACAATGAACCCAAAAATATCCATAGATTGATCAATTAGATGATTAAATTCTTTTTTTTCTTGAAGAAAAGATGCAGGATCATATCCCTGAGGTAGCTTAATAACATACAAATCCAAATTTACATCCCAACAAAGTTCAACCATACGAATAATGGCATTATGTCCCGCCTTATCTCCATCATAAGTAACATAAACTTTATCAGCATATTGAGAAATTTGTAACAAATGCTCATGAGTACAAGCAGTACCTAAGGTAGCAACAGTATTTTTATATCCAGCTTGAACCATCATAACAACGTCAAAATATCCTTCAACCAAAAATAATTCACCTTTTTCTTGAATAAATTTTTTTGCTAAATCTAAACCAAAGAGTAAAGTTCCCTTTTTAAAATATTGATTATCATGAGAATTATAATATTTAGCTCTATTTTCAAGATTCTCAAAAGCTCTACCTCCAAATCCAAACAAACGACCTAAATAATCTTTAATTGGGAAAGTAATTCGCCCTTCAAAAGGTAAATAATACCTATTTGTTGCTTGCAACAGCAATTTGGCTTCTAACAAATCTTGCATTAAAATATTATTTTTTTTGCAGAAGGCTAAAAAACTTCTCATGCTTAATGGATCATTTGGGCAAAGACCTATCTTAAATAATTTAACACTATCCATGTTCAATCCCCGCGAAAATAGATAATTTAAACCATTTTGATGGTTAAGCATCATTTGGTGACACCATGCCTCAAAAAGATGACAAATTTTTATATAATATTCTCTAGCATTAAACCAATCTTTACCAGGCATTGATTCATGAGAGTTTGGCAAATCGATATTATAATCTTTAGCAAGAATTTTGACAGCTTCTATTTGAGAACATCCTTCAATTTTCGCTATAAATGCTATCACATCTCCTCCTAAATGACATCCGAAACAATAAAAAATGCCTTTACTTGGGCTAACTGTAAAAGATGCTGTTTTTTCTGAATGAAAAGGACATCTACCTTTTAAATAAGAGCCTGCTCTCTTAAGTGTCAGGTATTTGCTCACAATATCAGTAATATTAATCTTTTCTTTCAATGCACCAAATAAGTTCATGCTTTTACAGTATTTTTTTTAAAGTTAACTATAATCAAACAAATAAAACCAACCAATAAAAGGTTTAGAGCTATAAGTTGATGAAATGAAAGCATCGTAAAGAGATGATATTTGTTTAATAAAAAAGTACGGTCTCCACGGATAAAATCTATGAACAAACGTTCTAAACTTGAAAAAATAAGGTATAAGCTAAAAATCAAACCGGAAATTTGAGGCTTAACTTTAGCAAAATTAAAATACATAAATAACCATATACAGAAAAAGATAACTGCACTATATAATTGCGTTGGATGGATAGTAATATATAAAGGAGCAACTGTTTCTGGATTAGTATATGTAATCCCCCAAGGAAGATTAGTTTCACAGCCGTAGCAGCAACCAGCTAAAAAACAACCAACACGAGATATTGAATGAATAATTGGCACATAAATACCAACAACATCTAAAAGTTCTAAAATGTGAAAATTGTTTTTATATGCAAAAAATATTAAATAGCTTGCAACACCAATAAATGAACCAAATACAGAACTTCCGCCACTAGAAAAATCTATAAGACCCCAAAAGCTTTCATATTTAGGGAACTCAGTTATGATATACAAAATTCTTCCTGAAATAACCCCTATAAGCGCCGTATAAATTGTTAAATTAATAATATCATCTAACTTAAGCATTTTTTGTAATGTCGAATCTTTAGAAACAAAATAAATAAAGACCATCAAACTAAAAGCCAAACATAAGCCAAAGCTATTTATGGATAATGAACCATATAAATGAACTAATTTTGGATACAAGATAACTCCTTATATTAAAAGCTATACTTTAAATATAAAGCATTTCGATACTTTAGACGAGTGGCAAAAAAAACAGGCAGCTGATTACCAACTGCCTGTTTTTTTTAATAAGCTAATTACAAATCTAATTAGTCTTTAGTCTTATGTGATCTATTGCTGGTTGAGCCATGTGCTTCTTCACATTGTCTCCCTCTACATGTGTGAGGTGCAACACCTCCCAAATGTCCAGCTTCTTTACGGCTCATTTTACCTTTATGTTTTCCATCTTGATTAGATCTTGTAGAAGCTTCGCCTCTTTTTTTATTTACCATAATAACCTCCTAATATGGTTTAATTAAATTAATCATTTAAATTAATCATTGTTATCATTCTGATCATTGTGATCATTATCCGGTCCATAATTTCTACCAGATACATTTTTATCAGATTTATTAGCCAAATCTCTATCAGAATCTCGGGATCGCGATCTTTCTGATCTTTGATTATCTTTAGATGCAGTTTTTTCAGATCCAAAACGCTCATTTGATACATTAGATTTGGAAGAATGGCTCTTTCCTGGACCTAATTTTTCATGTGAAGCTTCTTGGTGTTTAGCATGTGAAATTTCTTGGTGTTTAGATTGATCTTTGTTTCTATTATTATTTTGACTTTCGAATAAATTTTTATTCTTTTTAGCTTCCATAAAAAGCCTCCATATGTTTTAAAGTTTAACTAATTATCATGATTTCTTAAAGTCATAAGCTTTAATACTTAAACTCAGGGTAACAAATAGGCATGATAGAAATCAATAGTTTATTTATAAAATCTCGTCCAGATGCTTAAGCACAAATACTTAATTTTTCTATTCTTCTTTACAATTTAAATATAAAAAGATTAAAATACCCGGTATTCTGGCGATATGGAATAAAAATAATTGCAAATTATGCAATTGAAATGTTATTCTTAAAGTAAAATGATATAAGACTTAAAATGGAGAACCAATTATGAAAGCATCATATTTATGCCTAGCAATCGTAATCACAACCACCTCATATATTTTTAGTATGGAAGAATCAACCTCAAGTTTAGACGATGTAAATCCTTTATTATATGTTCTAAAAGCAATGGAGTTTTCAGAATTCCCGCCGGAATTAAAAGAAATGATTATAGGTGAAACCTTTGCACTCCCGGAAAATAGCCAAGCTCTATTAAAAGCAATGAATGATAATAATGATAATAAAATTGAACAATTATTAAAAAAACGCTATATCGATGTTAATATACAAGACGATAATGGTAGGACCCCGTTAATTTGGGCAGTAGAAGGACATAAACCGGAAATAGTAAAAATATTACTAGAAAAAAATGCTAATCTTAATATACCTGATAATGATGGTAATACTCCTTTAATACATGCGGCAATGAATACAACATTCAGAAATTCTGAAATTGTGCAGATATTACTTGATGCCGGTGCCAATCCAAATATACAAAATAATAATGGAAGTACAGCCTTAATGTATACATCAAGAATAGATGTACTAAAAATGTTACTTGATCATGGTGCTGATTTAAATATACAAAATAATGGTGGATATACAGCTTTAGATTTGTCACGTTTTTGGGATCAACCAGAAATAACTAATTTACTATCAACCAAACAAGAAGGCAAATAAAAAATTTCCCCTAATTATTTTCTATTTCGTTCTCTAACTTTAAAAATCAACAAAGAAATTGCTGCGGGAGTCATACCTTGTATGAGTGATGCTTGTGCTATATTTTTAGGCTTAATTTTATTTAATTTTTGCTGTAGCTCAATAGATAAACCAGGTATAGATTTATAATCCATATCTTCAGGTATCTCTAAATTTTGATAATAATTAAATTTTTCAACTTCTTTTTCTTCTCGTTTAATATAAGGACCATAGAGTAGTTCAGCATGTATAGCCTGTAATGTTCTATAAGGCATGTCACCCGTTACTGCTTTAATAATTTCATGAACCTTATCTATTTCTCCTGCACTAAAAAGCCTCATTATTTCCGCATGCTTTTTGCCTGACAATTTTTCTAAAGTTTGGCTAATGACTTCTTTTTCTTTTTTAATTTCAGCATATAACTCATCGCTAATCAATCCCAGGGCATATGCTTTATGACCCAATCGCTCAAAGACATTATCCTGCCTCAAAAGCAATCGCCTCTCAGCACGGGAAGTAAACATTCTATATGGCTCATCGACACCTAATGTAACAAGGTCATCTATCATGATACCTATATAACTCTCATTCCTACCCATAATGAATGGCTCTTTGTTATTAATCTTTAAATGTGCATTAATTCCAGCTATAATGCCTTGCCCTGCAGCTTCTTCATAACCGGTAGTACCATTTATTTGACCTGCTAAAAATAACCCTGAAACTTTTTTCACCTCTAAACTATGATATAGCTGATGAGGTAAAACTGCATCATATTCTATTGCATAGCCCGGCCTTACAATAACAGCATTCTCAAAACCAACAATGGAACGAATATATTTCTCTTGAGCTTCTAAAGGCATTGCTGTAGATAATCCATTAGGATACATTTCATCAGTAAAGGCACTTTCAGGCTCAACAAAAACATGATGTGATTCTTTATCTTTAAACCGAGCAATTTTATCCTCAATTGAAGGACAGTATCTAGGAGGAGTTCCCTTTATATGACCTGTATAGATTGGAGATAAATGTGCATTTTCACGAATAATATCATGAGTTCTAGAATTAGTATGTGTTATATAACAACCAATTTTATGCTCAACTTTGTGTGGTTCAAATTCGAATAGATGATTCAATTCATCAGATGCTTGATATTCCATTTTAGAAAAATCAAGGCTTTGACGCAATAACCTTGGTGGAGTACCTGTTTTTAATCTTATAAGCTCAAGGCCACAGTTCTTTAAAAATTCGGATAATGATTGAACAGCTTCTTCATCTTGTCTGCCTCCAGAATGATTTTTATGCCCTATATGAATTAAGCCTTTTAAAAATGTTCCCGTTGTTAAAACAACCGCACAAGCATTATAAATTTTGCCACTTGCTGTCCTTATGCCATTAATTGTACCTTGCTCATTAATTAGAGCTTCCTCAACTTTATCAGCAATTATAGTCAAATTTTTCGTTTGCTCTAGCATTTGTCTGCTTAATTTCCTATAGGCTTCTTTATCAATTTGCAACCGCAATCCTTGAACAGCAGGTCCCTTTCGAGTATTCAACATACGAGCTTGCAAATAGGTCTTTGTACAAAGCTTTGGCATTAAACCACCTAAAGCACTGATTTCAAAAACTATATGTCCTTTTCCAATACCTCCAATAGCAGGATTACATGGCATATGGCCGATTTTTTCAAGGCTAAGAGTAATCATTAAGGTTTTAGAACCCATTCTTGCTGCAGCATAAGCTGCTTCTATACCAGCATGACCAGCACCAACAACTATGACATCAAATGTATTAGAAATATTATCCATTTTTTTTATTTTACCTTTTGACCAAATTACGAAAAAATTTCAGATAATAATAATTATACAAGATAATGACAAAAGTTACTAGAAGAAGGAAGATTGAACATGCTTCAGGATATAACAAAAAATAAAATTTGTGCTTGTTATTCAGCTAAAGTAGATTGTGCTTTTTCCTCTGCTGCTCTTATTAGATTAACTATTTCTTGATTGTTTCGTGTAACTATCGTCCAATCTAAAGCTGTATGTCCGTTAATGTCTTGTACATTTATATCAGCACCAGCATTAATCAACATCTTCAACATTTCTATCGAATCCCTACATGCAGCATGCATTAAAGCCGTAGTTCCACCTATATCCTGTATATCTAGATTGGCACCAGCATCAATCAACATCTTTACTCTTTCTTCAGAGCCCTCAATTATTGCCTTTATTAAAGCTGTATGTCCATAACTATCTTGTATATCTAGATTAGCACCTTTATCAATCAACATCTTTACTTCAGAATCATAACCTATTGTAAGCATTGCCCTAATTAAAGCTGTATGTCCATAACCATTTTGCATATTTGGATTGGCACCAGCTTGAATCAATATCTCTGCTATTTCTTTAAAATTACGCAATACTGCAATTATTAATAATGTATTATAGGGTGTTAGAGTATCTCTCATATTTACATTAATGCAACGATTTTCTAGTATAAGCTTTACTTCTTTTTCATTGGCAATGCCAAATTTCATCGCATTTAAAAGAGATACAGTATCCTTGTTAATCTCCTGTCGAATAGTCTCTACAACTACCTCCATTAATTCTCTAGGTAAAGCCGCTAAATATGGTATATCTGATTCTGGAAAACAATGATATCCTGCACATAGCGTATTTATAACCTGTTTAGGAGTTGCTTTTCTAGAATTTTCTATTTCTTGCCTTTCTGAATTGTTTGGCTCTTCCATTGCACCACTATACGATGCTGTAATACATGCTCCTAAAAGCATTATAGTTTTAATTTGCATATTTGATCTCCATTTAATTGGTTTTATATTTCTTAATTTTAGGCAAAATCTATAATTTTACCTATCTTTTTAATTCTAGTTTATTAAAAATAAATGTGCTTCAGCGTACATAACAAAAAATAGAATTGTTGCTTTTTTATTTATCTAAAGTAGATTGTGCTTTTTCCTCTGCTGCTCTTATTAGATTAGCTATTTCTTGATTGTTTTTTTGATTATTTTGCAAATATCCTAAGGCCGTACATCCACGATAATTTTGTACATTTATATCAGCACCAGCATCAAGCAACATTTGTACTATTTCTGCACGATCGTATATTACTGCATACATTAAAGCTGTTGTCCCATAATTATCTTGTATATTTACATTAGCACCTGCATTAATCAACATCTCTGCTATTTCAGTTGCCCTAATTTTAGAAGTATACATTACTGCATGCTTTAAAGCTGTATCTCCACGATTATCTTGCATATTTAGATCAGCACCAGCATTAATCAACATTTCTGCTATTTCTTTATATCCGCAAGATATTGCAAGCATCAATAACGTATGAGTAGGTAAGAAATAGTTACCTGTGCTATTCATGTCTGTAATATTTACATCGACACAACAATTTTCTAGTAAATGCCCTACTTCTTCTTTATTGCCAACTTTCACTGCATCTAAAAGAGATACAGTATCCTTGTTAATCTCCTGTCGAATAGCCCCTACAACCCTCTCCATTACTTCTCTAGGTAAAGCCGCTAAATAAGGTATATCTGATTCTGTAAAACAATGGTATCCTGCACATAGCACATTTATGACCTGCCTAGGGGCTGCTTTTCTAGAATTTTCTACTACCTGTGTTTCTGAATTGTTTGGCTCTTCCATCGCACCACTATACGATGCTGTAATACATGCTCCTAAAAGCATTATAATTTTAATTTGCATATTTGATCTCCATCATTTAATTAGTTTTTTATATTTTTCTTATTTAAAGAATATTATTTTTGTCGAATTGTGTCAATCAGTAATTTTGTTGCATGATTTAAATATAAGAGCGGGCTTGCCGAAATTTGGAATAAGCGTTAAAAGAAGATAGGCAAATTGATTTTGAAACCCCTCTAATAAAAATAGGCTGCTTTTAGCAGCCTATTTTTGATAATAATAATTATTTCAATTAAACACTACGAACTTTAACTCTAGCAGCCAAAATATTGGAAAGTTCATCTGCTTTCTTAGCATTAAGAATTTGTTGAACAAATATAGGAGCTTTAGTTCTATTTTTGAAAATTTCTAACTTTACTATATTTGGATTTCTGTTATTCCTTATAGTACTCAAAACTGGTAAGAATGCAGCAAAATCTGGTTCCTTCTCTATTAATTCACGCAATTGATCTATCCAAGTTTCAAAGCCTTTATTGGGTTGACAAGAAAGATTCAAGAATTCTGCAAGCATTTCCTTAATTTTAGTTTGCTTATTTATATCTACTGCTGAATATGAATTAAACCCTACAAACAGAGACATCAAACCTATTAATTTCAAATTTCTTAATTTTATCATAATTTTCCTTTTCAAATAATTAACAACTTAATGTTAACTAAATTTTAATGCCATTATTATTCACTGTCAAAAGGACCTATTTAACCTCTATATCTCTTCATAAACTTGCAATTCTTTTGGCTCATGCTTTCTATAAAACATATAAGCTCCAAAAAGCATTGCAGTTACGAAAAAGATAAGCAGATTAGAAATACCTAGCTGCCAAACATTCCAAGTAAATGAACCAATTAACAGCAAACAACTAATTAAACTTAAAATAGGTAACAGTTTAACTTTTCTTTCTTTTTTATAAACAATAGCCAAAAAAGATAATGCACATATCGTATATGCAATAGACATCCCTAAAGCACCTGTTTGTTGCAAAGAGATTTGATTTCCATATGTCATAAACAAATAACAAACGCTTAATAATGCTTGTGCTATTACACAAGCATATGGAACTTTATTTTCACTTAATTTAACCAATAAATTTTCCATAAATGTATGCTTATTTTTAGCTAGAGTAAACAAATTCCAACTATTACTAAACATTATGCCATAGCTCGAACCTAAAGAAGATGAAGCTATACACATATGCAAAATATCAACCAATATTTTTTTAAGATAATTATTAGAATTTAACTTATTAACCAAAAGTGGAAAAACGCTCAAATATCCACCTTTTGCCATTCCTAAAGCAGGTCCAACGCTCATATAAAACATAAATTGAAACAACACCAAAAGAATAATCACCAAAAAATATGAAAATAATATAGCCCTGGGCCCATTTTTATCCGGGTTTTCTATAGAATTGCTCAATGAGCAACTAGATTCAAACCCAGCAAAAGCATACAACACTAGTGGCATTGTTGCCGGTATTCTTGAGAATACCGGTATATTTTCATAAAGATAAGATCCTGTAAAAAAATAAAAACCGGAAATTATAACAAAAATAATTGGCATCAATTTTAGCATTAAAAAACCATATTGAATTTTGGTACCGGCATGCAGATTTAATAAATTCAGAGAGGTACAACAAATAATTATCAAAAAATCAAGCAGAAGTGTCGGAATAGATTGTAATATTGGTATTATAGTTTGAATTAACGAAACAAAAACATGTATACCTAAAGTAAATGAACAAATTTTACCAATAAAGAAGCTCCAGCTACTAATAAATCCGAAAAATGGGCTTAATGCTAAACCAAAATGATAGAAAGTACAACCATTTTTTGCATATTTCCAAAGCTGGATAATAGCTAAAATTAATGGCATTAATAAAATCCCAACAATTCCGTAAACTAGAGGACTCAAAGATCCTGTTTGTTTAGCCAATATGGCAGTATTTATAAATACCCCAGAGCCAAGCATAATATTAAGACTAATTAAAATTAATGAGGATAATGACAATTTTTTCATAAAGTATTTTGTTAAAATTTTGTAAAATATACCATCTGTTTATGTCACAATAATATAAAAATTTATTAAATTAATACAATTTAATATGTGTTATACATAGTCATTGCTTGCAAATTCAAGTTTACTGCATTATTGTATTATGGTTATTTAAAGCATTTTGCCAAACAAGGAGACATAAAAATGATCTACTTAGTTAAAAAATTTCCATTACAACTAATGTTACTTATTGTAGCATGCAGTTTGTTTAATAGTTCGCTTGCCGATTTTAGCCAAGATGACAACACAAGCGATAAGCTGACATTTGTTCCACCAACTCGAAGAGCAAGTTTTGATGACGGTGGTAACCTAAATTTTGGCTGTTCCGGCTCATGTTCTGATTCATGTAGTTGTGATTTTTTTGCTTCTAATGATGGTATTTGTGGAACAAATTGTGCAACCAGTAGAACTTATTTTTTACCAAGGTCATTAACCACTGATTCAGCTCTCGATTTATCACTTGGTAACTACTATTTTTATCACCATACTCAATGTCCTGAGGATAGAGCATTTTTCCAAATACAAGCCAGCTATTTTCATATGAGATCTCAAAGAGAATGTGAGCTTGCTGCATACTTTAACCCAAATGCAAAAAGATGTGTCAGCATCAGAGAAGATGGAAATGGCGATGTAGGATCATTATGGCTTGGTTTAGAATCTGCTCCAGGAACAAGTTTTAGCTCTACTATCTGTCTTTCACCAAGACGAACAGTTGATGGCGGATTCTTTAATTTCTATTTTGATTTTAATAGCTGGCTTTGTGGCTCATGGTTTAGCATTGCATTTGCAGCTTTCAGAGCAGAACATTGTATTGGCATTAGAGAGAGCGAAGTTTGTAACCCAGGTGTTGTATGTCCGGGTATAACAAATGCAACTCAAGCTTTTAATAACCCAAACTGGACTGCTGGAAAAATTTGTCCAAAACGATTATCAAGAACCGGGGTTGATGACGTTCAGTTTAAATTGGGTTGGAACTACTATTTCTGTAATTTTGATCATTTAGGTTTATATTTCGTTGCAACTGCTCCAACTGGATGTAGAACACGAAATGAATTTTTATTTGAGCCAATTGTTGGATCTCGTCATGGAAGTGTAGGTATTGGTTTCAATGGTGATTATACCTTATGGGATTGTGAAGAACAAGCAGTACATTTAATGGCAGATTTAAAATATCGTTTTGTATTACCTCATTGTGAAAGAAGGTTATTTGATTTATGTAACGGACCATGGTCAAGATACCTTCTAGTGGTAACACCAGATAACAGGTCAATGCAAATGCCGGGCGTGAATTTTTTTGCACAAAATGTTGATGTAAAACCAAGAAGTACAATAGATTTTTGGACTGCATTACATTATAACTGGTGTGAATGGAACCTTGAATTTGGTTATGATTTATTTTGGAGACAAAGTGAACATCTTTGCTTAAAATGCCCATCTGATTTATGCGTAGGTATTTATGATATAAATGGTGATTGCCTAGGAAATCCAATTTCAGCAAGCTGCGCTCAAATCTGCCAAACAGTTGCTAGTGCAGGAGCAAATGTAGCACCTAGTGATGCAACATTTGTAAATGTAACAACTGACAATTTTAATCTATTGTCCGGTACGGCGCCAAGTGCTCTTACTCATACTGTTTATGGAGCTCTTTCTTATGATACAGAAATTTGGTGCTTACCAGTATTGATAGGTTTCGTTGGAGGATTTGAAATTGCTCGATGCAATACCACATTCCAACAATGGATTGTTGCTCTTAAAACAGCCATGAGTTTTTAAGTTTTAAATTTAATGATAAGGGTCATAACTTTAGTGACCCTTATCATTAATCATGTACAATATAGCTAATAGAGCTTGCAGCTTCATACTTCATTCAATTCACTATATTACGGCAGTTTTTTAACATATGCCAATAGCTTTGCTGATAAAGCCAAAAGTAATTTAATAATCAATAGACTTCTTCTGAAACTACATTAATGAACACAATTAAAATGTAAATCCAACAAAAGATTTGCAAAAAAGCGCTCGTCCTGATGGTTCGGCGTTGCTCTCCACTAAAGACCAGCCTGCCCGTAGCTTTAGCAAAGGCTGGGTTGAAGGATACGAGCGGTTCACATTAAAGAAATTTTAGGTTTCAGAAGAGATCTAATACATAAATTTAGCATTTCACATATGCTAAATAAAGCGCTATTGAGCCTGCTACAGCAGCATTTAAACTTTCGATATTACCTGGCATTGGCAATGTGGCCAAATAGTCACATTGTTTTTGCCATTCAATTGGTAATCCATGAGCCTCATTTCCTACAACAAGCAATGATTCTTTAGGATCAATTTTTGTAATTGATATACCATTCTTAATAACTAAACCACAAAGTTTTAGATTTTTCTTAAAAGATACTAATTCTGACCAGCTAATATCAAAGATATTTACAAGAGCTATAGTTCCAGCACTAGATTGTATAACTTTTGGGCTCCATGTATCTACACCTTCAACAATTATAATATTTTTTACATTGCAAGCGGCAGCTGTCCGAATTAATGTACCCATATTTCCAGGATCATTAATTTGTGCTAACACTAATCCTGCTCCTAAATCATGAACAGATAATTGATCCGGAATAAAAAAAGTAGCAATTAATCCGCTACACTCTTCCACTGTACCAATCTTCTTTGCAACTTGCTCACTAACTAAAATAATCTTTTCTTGAGAAACTAAATCACTAATTTTGGATAAATTTGGTTCAGTCACATAAATCTTGTCCAACTTTAGATTTGAGCTTAAACCCGTTTTAATTATTCTTAAGCCTTGAAAAAGACATTTTTTAAATTTTGCCCTCCCTTTTGGCATTTGAAGAGCAACCAATTCTTTGACTTCTGGATTTTGAAGAGAGCTTATATATTTCATCAGCAATACAAATACATTATTATAATTGATTAAAAGCAACTTAATTTTTCTAAAAAAAATAATTTGTTATTATGGCAATAATGTACAAAAAAATTTTATGTTGTCCAAATTATTCCAATTAGAAGATCATTATAGATATACTATAAAGCAAAAATTATTGCAATTTTAAATAATAGGGGAAAAATGAATATATCTAAATTTGCAGTATCAGTATTAGCTTTATCAACAAGTTTATTAACGGTAATATTTGTTATCTATCATCATATTATTAATACAGAAAGCAACCAATCAAATTCATCAAACATACAGACTATTTATAGTCTAAAGCCATTTGAAGAAGCGATAAAGTTTACCGATCAAGATTCTTTAGTCATTTTTGATGTTAGTAACGTTATTTTTATAAACAAAGACCCTGGTGAACGTAAATTTAAAAAAGAACGACTTAATGCTAAAACTATTAATTCTCTACAAAAAGAAGGTTCATATTATTTTTCATTACTTGATAGAAAATTACGAGATCAATTATGGTCCATTCGTAAAGCAGCTTATCGAGAAATGTTAATCGATCCAAATATAGTTAATTTAATACATAATTTGCAAGTTCGATCAGTCAAAACTATAGCATTAACAAGATGCTTAGTTGGAAGAGAAGGTCAAACTCCACCTTTACAACAACTGCGTATTAAAAAACTCTTTGCTCATGGTATTGATTTCAGCAAATCATTTTCTTTCAACCATCCATTAATCTTTAAACAATTTTCATATGAAAAAAGATTCCCAATTTTTGAAAAGGGTATATTATTTACTACTTTTGCTACAACTAAAGGCAAACTTTTAAAAGCTTTTCTTGAAAAAATAAATTGGTCCCCAAATAAAATAATAATGATTGATGATGACAAGGAAAATCTTAATTCAGTGGCAACGGAACTGAAAAACTTTAATATTCCTTTTATCGGTTTTGAGTATAAAGAAGCCACCAAGTTTACAGCATTTTTTGATAAAGACATTGCCGAATTTCAGATGAAATACCTTGTAGAAAATAAAAAATGGCTCACAGCAAAAGAAGCAGCCAAATATGTAAATAAAGAACATTTGGTAGATAATATGGAACAAAATTACAAGGCATAAATCATACCACATAATTATAACCACATTTTACAAATTGTTAAATAAATGATTAACTATAAGAGTATTGTCAAAATATTATTCTATAAATCTATATATTGATCAATACTGGTTATTCTGTTAAAGCAATTATTTTACTTGAAATAGCAAATATGAAAGTTATTAAGAAAAGCAACATAGTCAAGCCACTAGATATTTATATGCTTAATATAAAAATAATATACAGAATATAAAATTATAATTGGGATTAAAAAATAAATGAGGTTATGATGGTAAAAAAATTTTTATCTTTAGTTTTCTTAGTTTCAGCAATTTTTGTTGACCAAATAAAGACTATGGAGAACCCATTGGACTCTATAAATAACTCAACAGAAAAGCCTGAATTAAATTCACAATCCATGTCACTATCTGCTCATTTAGCTCAAAACCGTATTACGGATAAGCTTATTCATTTACATCATACTTTTTTAGAAAAACTTCAAGAATATGAGTTTCTAAAAATAAATAATGAAAATTTGAAGAAACATCTTCATTTGCTTTATGATCTTATGTATTCAAAGGTAAATATAGAATCAATACTATCTATTATTAATAATCATTTTAATCAAATTAAATTCTGTGCAGAATCAGTCGATTTAAATAATTGCATAACCTTAGAAGATTTTAATATAATTTTGGACCTATTAAGACGATTAAAGAAGTCTAATAGACCCCTTTCTATAGAGGAAATTGCTACAAAAGATGATATGATTTGTCTTAACAAAATAGTAACTTATACTTTCAGAAATAAAGCCCATATTGATCTATGTGTATTTTTAACCATAAACAATTTATTACCATCGATAAATTATATTAGAGAAATGTACAATCAGAATGGCCAAAAGCAAGCTATAAGCAAACCAAATAAAATTAACTTCTTATTTGAAACTGGAACATTGAAATTTATAGCAGCATCGAAATTGCTTGAAACACAAGGGATCAATTATATACTTATACATATACCAGACGAATTACATACATATTTTAAATGTGTAGATTTATTCCCTTTAATAAATAAACATTGCAATGATTTAAGAGAATTTCAAAAATGCGAATCCTTTCAAATTACGGAAGATAATTTAAAAAAGCATATTAAATTATTTTACAAACTGACCTATAACAATATAAATTCAAAACCCATATTACTTGCAATCAATGCTTTTATTATCCCTAAATTTAGGGAAATGCTAAATCTAAATTCTGGGATATCAAATAGAATTATAACCTTGGAAAGTATAAATGTGCTATTA
>Ga0207074_1009_pt1 | contig 36558 bp, 30 predicted proteins | sample Alteio_BWMinHeat_66_FD_153567 | JGI IMG/M metagenome (GOLD analysis project Ga0207074, IMG submission 153567) | Enriched cells from forest soil in Barre Woods Harvard Forest LTER site, Petersham, Massachusetts, United States -... | ecosystem: Environmental > Terrestrial > Soil > Temperate forest >...
TTAATGGGAATTTTTCCGGCAGCCTCAGTGGCGGTTCTGGGATTTTAGTCGTGACCGGCGACGTGACGGTCTCCGGAGGCGTAAGTTTCAACGGTATCATCCTGGTGATCGGAACCGGCAAGTTTACAAAGAACGGCGGCGGCGGCGGCGTTACTGACGGCGGCATCCTGTTCGCCAATCTACATGATTCAGCCGGTGCTCTCTTACCGCCGGGTTCGGCACCGGGTTCGGCCAATGTGACCTGGAATGGCGGCGGCAATTCTTCCATCTGCTATGACAGCACGGCCATGAATAACGTGCAGAATGGATTCCTGTTCCAAAACCTGGCATACAGTGAATTGCCGTACTAACCCGAGGAGAAAAATGCTGATGAAACGCGGAATGACTTTGCAGTTAGGTATTGTGGCGCTTATGGCGGTCATTCCGCTTTCAGCACAAACTCAAGACCAATCAACCGCGCCGAAGCCGAAGGCCAAGCACGTTTACACGGACGCAGACTTTAGGCCACTGGATGAAAAGTGCGCCGATCCGTCAGTGCCGGCGGAAGACAAGGTCAGTTGCCCGAAATCCCCAACACTGGCCAAAGGCAAAGATGGCGCAGCTGACGCCGCGAAAGCGCCAGACAAGAACGCGCCGAAGTATGACGAGAATGGCGACCTCATCCCTCAGGAACCCGACCTCAAGGCCATGGGTACAGACGGTTTGAACCAACGTATTCGTGACATGCAAGTGCAACAGGACCGAGCGCAGGAATCGATCAACACTTGGTCCAAGCGGCTGGCCGACGCGAAAGACGACAAAGAGAAGAAAATGTATCAAGACCTGGTTGATGGGGCGAAACAGCAATTCAAGGATTACTCAGAAAAACGCAAGGCCGCCGAAGCGAGATTGGCCGAAGTCAGCAAACAGTAGCGCGGTAGCGCCTCTGGCAAAGAAAAGGCCGGCTATGTGCCGGCCTTTCTTCTTTAATGCCAGCGTGTGGTGAAGTTGGTCTGTACTACGTCTGGCCAGCCACTTAGAATCAGAATCACCGAATGGTCCCAACCAACATTGCACGCAGAACCGGGGCGCGCGCGACCGCGGCCTTCCGCCGCCGGCTGCTCGATTGGTACGACGCGAACCAGCGCGCTCTTCCCTGGCGGAAGACGCGCGATCCTTATCGCATATGGACCTCAGAGATCATGCTGCAACAAACGCGAGTGGCGGCAGTGATCGACTACTACAAACGATTTTTGCGGGCATTCCCGACGTTGAAAGCTTTGGCCCGCACGAATGAACAAGAAGTCTTGGCGCAATGGAGCGGCTTGGGATATTACCGACGCGCCCGCATGATGCATGCAGCCGCGAAGAAGCTGGTCGCGGAGAAGCGGCAGATACCGGAGACTTCTTCAGGGTTGCGCGAACTGCCGGGCATTGGCAGATATACCGCGGCAGCGATCGCGAGCATCGCCTTCGGCGAAGTTGCGGCGGTAGTGGGTGGCAATGTCGAGCGGGTGCTGCTGCGCATCGCCGGCGAAGATGAAGGTCTAGATACTTGGCCGGCGGCGCAACGGCTGATCGATTCGGAGCGTCCGGGAGATTTCAACCAGGCAATGATGGAGCTGGGCGCATTGATCTGCCTGCCGAAGGCCCCGCACTGCGGCACGTGTCCGGTGAAGCGCTGGTGTGGGACGCGAGGCGAGCACATGACTGCCAAAAAAGCTTTGCGCACCAGGGCGACAGCCAGATACATATTGGCGATCAATGATGGGAAGATATCGCTGGTGCAGCGGCGGAAGGCCGCGAGATTGATGCCGGGCATGTGGGAGCTGCCTCCAGCGCGCTCTGCGTCTGCACGAACGGCCCCGTTGCTCACGCTGCGACACTCCATCACGACCACTGACTATGTAGTGAAGGTGTGGCGGGGAAAACCGCCAAGAGGTTCGATACAATCGACTGCAGCTAATGCAGCGAAGTTGCCGCTGACCGGCCTTACTCGGAAGATCTTGCAGCGACTGCAGTTCCTTACGAAGGAGTAACATGCCGCCACTGGAAGCGGGCGCGAACGCCCCGAACATCTCGCTCACCACCCTTCAGGGAAAATCGTTTTCGTTGGAGCAGGCGCGCAATGCGACGCCGGTAGTGGCAGCGTTCTTCAAAGTGGGATGCCCAACATGCCAGTATGCATTCCCATACTTCGAACGCATCTTCAAGGCGTATCCCAAAGACAAAGTGACATTCGTGGGCGTGTCACAAGACACAAAAGGTGACACTGAAGCTTTCACGAAAAGGTTCGGCGTCACGTTTCCCATCCTGCTTGACGACACAAGAAAATACCCAGCATCGAACGCCTATCGACTGGAGAACGTGCCTACAACATTTGTGATCTCGTCTGCGGGCAAAGTGGAGTTTTTGTCAGTCGGGTGGGACAAGCAAGAAGTAACCCGACTGAATGAACTGGTGGCCAAGGCTGCGGGGACGTCTCCGGCGCAGATCTTCAAAGCGGGCGAGCAGGTGCTCGATTTCAAAGCTGGTTGAGGGGCGAAGAATTAGCCTGCCGGTCGGCAGGCGAACGAATATGCTTTCTTTTTTTCGACTCTTCGTTCTGGGCCCGTAGGTGAATTGTAGGAAAAATGCAAGCGCAGCTCCGCTCGGGATATTAGAAGCCGTGACTTTGGTGCTCTGTTCCCCTAGGTTCGTCATGGTATAGTCTGCCATTCGGAACAGCCAGACTTGCTTCGAATCAGCTTAGGCGGATGGCGCTCTCTTTCCTACAACGCGGCGGCAATCTGGCAGAGTCTGCGAAGGGCATGCAACTGGGCCAGTACGTGCCAGAGATCGTCCTCGAAGGCCTGCTCACCGGTGTGGACAACGTCCGCACTGACGTTTATCTCAGTCCAAAATTCGTTGATGTCGCGCGCGCGCATATCGCCAAGCTCCTCTCGAAGTATGGTGACGTGGAAGAGCTTGTCAAAGAGGACGCTTTCTCCACGAGTTTTGGGCCCGGTTCGGCACCGCCGCCTCCGGCGCGAACCAGCACATTCATAGGTTCACCGCCGATGCCTGGCGCGGCAGCTCCTCCGGCGACTCGCCCGACCGGGTTCATCGGATCACCGCCAGTGCCGAACACAACTACTTCCGGATCTAAAGGAGGTTTCATCGGCTCGCCGCAGGTGAACCCCGCGGTGATGCCGCGGACGGGGCCGATCAAAGCCGAACCTGCCGACTTCAAGAAATTGATGGCGGACCTTCTGGTGCTCTCGCTGAACCGCGCCAAGACTGAGAACAACATCAACCTGGACTTGCTCACGCGTTTGGCGCTCATCAAGATGTTGCGCGCGCAGATGACCGGGCAGTTCAACCAGCTTCTAGAAAAATGCCGCACCAAACTCAAGACGTACGACGGCCCGCGCGCGATCAATCCGCATAAAGGCATGGAGATGCGCGAGAAGTTTGCGCAGTTCCAGATCAACAAGAAGATCGTATTGCGAAAAGTCGGGCAGGAATTGTTTGCCACGTTGCGCGAAGTCGAAAAAGAGACCTTATCGAAGATGCGGCGCTCGCTGTTCGGAGAGGAGGCCGGCGCTTCCTATGACCTGCTGCTTAATCGGCTGCTCTTCACTGAAGACGGCAAAGACGATTACCTGAACGCTGAACAATATGTGATGCTGGGAAACTACGAGCGCGATCCGGACCGCTTCCAGCGGATGCAGGAATTTGCCGCGGGTTTCATCAAGTCGCTGGCATTGTTGCCCGCGAGCCAGCCGGACGAAGATAAACAGATCGATGCGATGCTCAGCGCGACCGAGAACTCACAAGAGCTGTTCGCCGGCGGCACTCCGGATGAGAGCACGCCCAAAGGCAAGCAGCAAAAGGCATTGCTTGAGGGATGGGTGGAATCACTCGAGAAAGAGGAACTGATCGATTACGTGATCGCTTCCTATGAAGCGGTTCCCTTGCTTGCGACCTACTCGCCGCTCATCAACCCGCAGCAGTTGAAGAACTCCATCATCAACAAGACCGAACGCGAACGGGTGAAGACTTTGCTGGAAGAGCGCGGAAAGATTTCCCCCGACGGCATCGACAACGCGGTCAAGAAAGTCCAGTCCATGAAGGATGCGGACCGTGCCAAAGTCGCCGGACGCTACTTCAGCGATTTCCTGCGTTATCACCGCGACCTGCGGCGCTTCGAAGCCGTGCTGCTGGCGATGGATGGAGTGAACGTGATCGGCAGCTCGAATGAAAAGCTGCGCGAACTTTCTGCCATCAACAACACGCTTTACGAATTCCTGCTGGCGGAAGAGCAGAAACAAGGCGATGCGTCAGTCATCGACCACGTCATCCTCAAGGCTGACATCCGTGACAGCACTACGCTGACGAAAACATTGTTCGAGCGCGGGTTGAATCCGGCGTCGTACTTCAGCTTGAATTTCTTCGATCCGGTGAACAAGCTGCTGCCCAAGTATGACGCTACGAAAGTCTTCATCGAAGGCGACGCGCTCATCCTGGCACTGTTCGAGCGCGAAGGCGAGCAGGGTTTCGGCGTGGGCAAGACCTGCATGCTGGCGAAGGAGATGGTACAGATCGTGCGCGGATACAACGAGCAATCGCAGAAATCTGGCCTGCCGACGCTCGAACTGGGATTGGGCATCTGCTTCCAGGAATCGGCGCCCATGTACCTGATGGACGGCACGCACCGCATCATGATCAGCAAAGCTCTGAATGAAAGCGACCGCCTCTCCGGATGCAGCAAGGGCGCGCGCAAGTATCTGGCAGCCGGACAGGCGAAGAACCTGTTCAATGTTTACAACTTCCAAACGGTGGAGGACGCCGACACCGGCGGCATCCCGGATGAGTTTCTTGTCCGCTACAACATCGGTGGCATCCACATCAACGCGCTGGCGTTCCAGAAACTGCAGAAAGAGATCGCACTCAAAGAACACCTGGTGGAACTGCCGACGATCTGGTCAAAGGAACAAGTGCGACTGTTCACCGGCGTGGTGCCAGTGGGACAAGGCATCTTCCACAGGATCATTGTGCGCGAGGGCTTGACGGCCTTCGTCGACCTGAAGGATTTCACGCTGAAGCGCTGGACGGAGAAGAAGTACTACGAAGTCTGTGTGAACGAGGCGCTCTACAAGCATATGGAAAGCGCGTTTCCTGTGGTCTAACTTTAGAACCCCACCTTGCGCGCCTTGAAGGGAATGCGCACCACAGCTTCCAGATCCACAGGCGCGCCGTTCTTGGTGGCTGGACGAAAACGCCAGCGGCCCAGGGCACGGCAAGCGTTGGCGTCGAGACTTTCCTGCACGCCTTGCAGCACGCGCACGTCACCCACGGTGCCATCGGCGTGGATCACGGCATAGAGGATCACGATGCCTTCCACCTGGTCGCGGACCAAGTCAGCCGGATATGCAGGGTCCACTTTGTCGGTGACCACGGGCGTGGATAGCTCGCCTTGCTGCTGATTGTCTTTCAATTCCGCAAAGCGGATGATCCAGCTGCCGGCCGCCGAATTCAGGTTGGGCATGCTGAGCTGCATGGAGTAATACTTCTTGCCGGCAAAGACCGTGTCTTCCGGTTTGCGCTCGGGCGAGGGAACATACGGCGGAAAGGTTTTTCGACCCAGGTCGGGCGTGGCCATTGCCAACGTGCGCGGGTTTGAAGGTAGCGAAGTGACTTCTGCGGGCTTCGGAGGCAGCACCGTAGGACCCGCAACGATAGCTGCTCCATGCGAGCTGAGCGGCAATCCAGAGACAGAGATTCCGGCGGGCACAGCCGATGCATCGCCGTTTCCCGAACCGTTCGCATGGCCGCTTGAACCCGCGGCATTCCCGTCCGCGGGTGGGCCTTGGATGTCAGGTGTTCCCGGCGCTCCAACTTTGCCGGTTGGAGTCGCGGCAAAAATGCCTGCGCGACTGCCATTGGGGATCTTCAACTCCTCCGGGGGCGCCACAGGACGAACATTCAGGACCATCAGTTGTCCAGCTGCTTTGTTCGGGCCGGCGAGCCCTTGCGTCGATGGCGGAGGCGGAACAGGTGCGACCTGCGGCTTTGCGGAAGCCGTCGCCGTTTCCGGCTCTGGCAACTTCGGTGCCTCGACCTTTGGTTCCATCTTGGTGACAAGAAGCTTGATCTCGGACTTGGTTCTCAGGTCGTCGACGGTTGCCGCCGGCTCCACCACTTCCGGAACTGTGACCTTCAGATTCGCTTGCACAGTGCGGCGCACTTCGGGCGCGGGCTGCACCGGTTTGATCAGAATCTCCGGCAGAGTGATGCGGCCCTGGGCGAGCGCGGCGGTCGGCGGTGTGGGTGCAACTGTGGAAACCATCAAGTTCGGCAATGGCTGCGCCTGATGCAGCACTTGAGGGTAAGGCGGATTGACGATGGTCTGCTCGGCGTTGTCCGCTGAAACCGGTACCGATATCACTTCTTGCTTCGCGAGTTCGGGCTTTCCCTTTTGTGGGACCTTCGCCTTGGGGCGCGGCACAGGTGCTGACTTTATCAGCGGCAGCACGTCATCCACTTTGTAATACGTGAGGGTCGTGTTGTCGAACGGTTCGCGGACGGAGATGGGTGCGGGAAACAGCCAGTAACCTCCGGTCATTAAAAGGAAGAAAATCGCTGAGGAATGGATGAACACTGAGCGTCCAAAATCCTTCCACGAGACGGGCCGGCTGACGAAAACATCCGGCCAGAAACTTCCCGGCGCCGAAGTTGAGCGATACGGAAGTTCAGGATGAAGCAGGTCAGAAATGTTATGTAGGAGCTGCGGCCAGAAGGGCTGCCATTCCACCAGCAGGCGCGGTTCGGGTATGCTCTTCCGGGCGGAAAACAAATCGATCTGCGCGGCGGTTGCTCGCTGTGGCATACATCTGATGAATGCGGCTTGTTAGGATGATTATATGTTCAAACGGGATGCGGAATCTGGCATTTGGCGGGAACCAAGGTCGATGAACTTGGTCAGTTACGGCTTATTGCTTAGTCTCCTTGCGGTTTGCGCGATGGCGCAGGCGCCCAAGCCAGATCAGCCGGCACAGGATTTTTCTGGCATCTCCGGCATGTACTCATTCGAGCATGAGGGCGAATTCGTACAGGTCACCGTGGAACAGCGGACTACGAAGGCGGACAAGCCCAAGCCCCTGGCTGTTACCGGATACATCTCCCGCTACGCTGATACTGACAGTGATCGCGGCGCGTTCCTGGATTACTTCATCGCCAAAGGTTCGCTCGATGGCAGCACGATCACATTCGTGACCAAGCCCGTGCACGGCGTCTTCTATGGATTCAAAGGACAGGTCGCGCGTGGAGCGGCAACGTCGCGCGACAAAGATGGGTACTACGAGTTGCGAGGCATCCTGACGAAGACCACGGCCACGGGTGAAACGAGTTCCGCACAGACGAAAGAGATCACGATGAAGCTCTACCCTGACGTAGACAGCGCGCCAGCCAAAGCAAAATGATCTGCTAGTGTGCGTGCTCCGCAGCGGCCGCGGCATTTTCCGATGCCGGCCCAATGCGCTTCAGCGGATAATCCAGCGCCATCCTGAATCCGATCGTCGGATGGAAATAATCCGGCTGGCCGGAAGTGCGAAAAGCGCATTCGAGTCCTGTAGGCGGAAGCGCCCACGCGTTTCCACGGATGGCCATCTGGCCGAAGACCGGATCTTCAGGCTTGGCGTTGGGATCGTACTTTGACATGGTCCACTCCGCAGCGCCGCCGGCGAGGTTGTGAACGCCCCACGGCGATTCGTCTTTGTAGTCTTCCCACTTCCAGCTGATGTTGTTACCGGAGTCGCCGTATCCCTGCGTCACAACGGCCAGGCCTTTGCCGGGCTCGTCACCCCAGGAATACTTGCGGCCATCGGCGCCGCGACATGCGCCCTCCCACTCCCAGTCTTTCGGCAAGCGATACGGCAACCCGTCTACTTTCGACCGCCATGCGATGTAGGCCTGCGCATCGTTGAAGGAGACGCCGCGCACAGGGGTCTTTGCGAACTCTTCTGGATCCGCGTTGCCGGCTGCCGGCACAAGCTGCCCGGCGGCGTTCATAGTGGCAAGATTGCGTCCGAAATCTTTCGGCAAGCGCTGTTTGGCTTCCGCGGCGCGCCCGGTCTTCATCAAATCTTTGAGGAAGGCCGCGTATTCGCCCATGGAGATCTCCTCGTGATAGATGTACGAGGGTTGCAAAACACGGACATGTGGGGCAGGCGCGCCCGCCGTGGTGCCGCCGACGATGACCGGGCCGCCTGCCATGTAGAAGAAGCCAGTGGGCATGTCTTCATTCTTCGGCACCTCGATCCGGCGCTCGATCTTTCCATTGCGCGGCATGAATATGGGCACGCGAATGTCTGGATGCGCGAAAGCGCGTACCAGTAGCATGTAACTGCCGGGAGCGAGCTCAGCCAGGGTGATGTTCCCCACGCCTGCCAGCGAATTCGGAGTGGGTTCAAGGTTGAAGACGGAATGTTTTTCCGGAGGCAGGCCGCCGCCGCTGGCAATGCGGTTACGCTCAGCGTCAATGAACGCCGTATCGCTCTTCTTCAGTTTCAGGTCGTAAGGAACGGGGATGAGCCGCGCGGGCAGGTCGTTTCCTTTTGGATCTTTCGAGCGGAAGACCTCATAACGGAACAAGTAGCCCTGCGCGTCCGACGGATCAAAGATCACATTCAGCGAGCCAAAGCCGTTAAGCTCCGCCGTGAATGGGCTCGGCGACGGCGCGTAGCGTTCAACATCCGCGCGCGTCGCCTTGGCCAGTTCAACGTTGTTCTCACCGATGGCCAGCCGCCATTGCTCCATGTAACTTTCAGCAAGAAGAAGTCGCGCGCGGGAATTCTTCGGGTCGAGATCTAAGACGTGGCGTAACGGTTCGGTCGCGGCGTTGATGCCGGCACGGAAGGTCCGTGCGCTTTCCGCTGCAGCGCTGTTGGCCATCTGCGCGGCATAAGCGTCATTGTTTGCCGGGGCCGGCGATGCCGCAGCAGCTTTGAATTTCGCTCGCGCAGCATTCAGTCTGTTGTTGGCGTCAGTATTCAGACTATGGATGTTCCAGGCGCTCCAGGCCCACCACGAGCCAAATATCAAGACAATCACTGCGGCTGCGCTGGCGCCGGAAGTCTGCACCTGGCGCTTATTGCGCTTCACCCATTTGAGAGCGCGCTGCAGTTGCGTGTCTGGGGCGGCGGAAACAGGCTGGTTCTCCAGGTATGCCTGGAGGTCGTCGCGCAACAGCGAGGCGGAGGCATAGCGGTCAGACGGCTTGCGTCCCATCGCCTTTTCGCAGATGGCGCGCAGCTCGCGGGGGACGGGATGGAACCCAAAAGCGCCCTTGGCGTTTTGCAGTGGCGGAGGTGGGCCATCCACGACCTGTTTCACCAATTGCAACGCGCCAGCGCCGCGATATGGCGGTTGCCCGGTGAGGATCTCATACAGAATGGCGCCGAGGGCATAGATGTCAGTGCGTTGATCTAGCTCGCTGATCTTCCCTGCCGCTTGCTCAGGCGACATATACGCGGGTGTGCCCGCGATGGAGCCTTCCATCGTTGACTGCGAGTCATCTTCCGAACGACTGGTCATGATGCGCACAGTCTCACGCTCGTCTTTCTCTTTATCTTTCGACTTTTTCTTAGCACTGATGAGTTTGGCCAAGCCCCAATCCATGACTAAGACTTCACCGTATTTGCCGAGCATGACGTTGTCCGGCTTGAGGTCGCGATGGATGATGCCTTTGCTGTGGGCGTAAGCCACCGCTTGGCACATGGAGACCAGGATCTCGACCATGCGCAGCGGCGTGTAACGCGTGCGATAGAAACCCGCGCCCGCGGATTCTTCGAGGATGGCATTGTCATTGCGCCCTTGGATCACTTTTTTCAACGACGCGCCTTGCACCAGTTTCAGCGTGAAGTACACGCGACCGTCCGCGTCTACACCCAGGTCATGCACCGGGACGATGTTCGGATGCTCGAGCTGCCCGGTGGCTTGCGCTTCTTCCACGAAGCGGATGAGCGAGTCATCGCCATTGCTCTGGCTGAGCAGACGCTTCATGGCGACCTCTCGCTTCAGGTCGCGGTCAAGTACTTTGACCACTTCGCCCACGCCGCCCTGACCCAGTTTGCTTACCTCTTCATATTTACCGCTCAGGATAGAGGCCGCCGAGCCCGCAGTAGCACTGCCCTGGATCATCGCGATCACTGACTTACGCTCTTCCGGCAGGATGGTGACGGTGGCACTCAAAACGGAGCTTTGACTCGTGCGCGGAGTTGGCGTAGGGGTCGGAGTGCGCGCAGCGCCGCTGCCCATCACGCGCGTGGCTTGGTCATCACTTGGGGCGCCGGTTGACGGCGCGGAATCGGAGTAGAGAACGCGCGTAGCTTGATCTTCAGCGGTTTCTTGACTGATACGGGTCGTCGGCGCTTCCTGGGAGTAGTCGAACTGTTGCGTGATTTTTTGCGTGGCCTCGTAGTCCTGCGTCGGGACATCCATCCTTTGCTTGGCTTCATACGATGTTTGGATCTCGATGTTCTGCGTGGCTTGATAGTCGAAACCCTGAGTCAACGAATCATCTTGCGGCTGAGTGGAGATGCGCTGTGTCGTTTCGTAATCGTTTTCGCCCGGTGAAGTGACCTTTTGCGTGGTTTCGTAGGCGGCATCCGACGGGGGAGACATCCGCTGAGTGGCTTCATAGTTCTCAGGCTCCGGCGGCGGAGCGGCCGGTTGCGGACGGACCAGTTCACTCTGGTCCGCAGGACACTTATATCGTGCGTTCGGTTTCTCAGGATTGCCTTGATACTTCTTGCCGCAAGTGGGGCACAGCAGTATGAAGGCCGCTGAAGGCGTGCTCATAGATCCTCACCGCAACCACCCCAACAGCAAAGCTGTTGAGAACTCCAGGGATTGATTGGTTGGGAAAGCTTATCCTAAAACCGCTTACCGGGGAATCAGGTTAATGCCCTTCAGCTTCCAATAGTTTTTCCACTTCCATGGCGGCCATACAGCCGGTTCCGGCAGCGGTTATGGCCTGCCGGTAGCGGCGGTCCTGCACGTCGCCACAGGCAAAAACGCCGGGAATCTGAGTAAAAACATAGTTCTTAGTCAGCAGATAACCGTCCGCGTCAGTGTCAAGCTGGCCGTCTACCCATTTGGCGTTGGGGTCGTGGCCGATGCCCAGAAACATAGCGCTGGCGGGAAAGTCGTAGGTGCGTCCGGCTTTTTCATCACGCAGCTTGAGACCAGTGACCTCCTTCTTGCTGGCGTCATAGACTTCTTCGACGATGGTATTCGTCAGGAATTTGATCTTGTCATGCTGCCGGGCACGATCGAGCATGATCTTGGACGCGCGAAACACATCGCGACGATGGATCACGGTGACCTTGGTGGCAAAGCGCGTGAGGAACAGCGCTTCCTCCATCGCGGAGTCGCCGCCGCCGATCACAGCGATCTCTTTGCCGCTGAAAAAGAAGCCATCGCACGTAGCGCAAGATGAGACACCGTGTCCGATGAGCGCCTGCTCGCTGGGCAGGCCGAGCCATCGGGCAGACGCACCGCTGGCGATGATCAAAGTGCGCGTCTTGATGGATCCTTTCGCGAGGTTCAATGTGAAAGGGCGTTTGCCGAGATCGGCGGTCACGACGTGTCCGTGCAGGTACTCTGCGCCGAAGCGCGCAGCCTGCTTGCGGATGTTGTCGATGAGCTCCGGCCCTTGAATGCCTTCCGGCCATCCAGGAAAGTTTTCGACGAGTGTGGTCAACGAAAGCTGTCCGCCGACCTCGTGGCCTTCAATGACAATCGGCTTAAGGTTGGCGCGGGCAGCGTACAGAGCGGCGGTGAGCCCGGAACATCCGGACCCGAGGATCACAGTTTCACGAACTTGGTCATTCATGTGGATGGATTAGATTACGGACGCAAGGATTGGTTTCAATGATAGCAAAGGTGCTCGCCACGGCTGACTTACGCGACAACTTTGAATTCCGCCATCAACGGCAGATGGTCGGATGCCAGCTTTGCCTCGCGCGTCTTGCACAAGACCACGTTGGTCAGTTGAAACGCCGGATCGAAATAAATGTGGTCCAGGTGCATAAATGGCGCGATACCAGGATACGTCCTGGTGCGGCGCATGAAAGGCCGCAGGTCCGCACTGATCATGTGGGCTTTAAGAAGGCGAGTGGTGAGGCCGCGTGTCCATTCATTAAAGTCACCAAGCATGATGCGCGAACCGTAGAACTTCGGATTGTTAAGCATCTTTTCCGCGATCAGCATCTGCGCCTGCTTGCGGCGCTCGAACAGCCCGGTACCGAGATGGGCATTAAAGAGCCGCAGTGTGCGCCCGCCGATGTCCCCGATATCAATGTCGGCGCGCAAGCATCCCCGACGCACGCGGCTGGCCGTGATGTCATACGTCTCATGCGAGATGATGGGCAATTTGCTGATAATGGCATTGCCGCAGTCGGCGCCGCGATACTTGCGCGTCGCTCCAAAACGATAGTGCTTCGCGCCGACCGCTTTGGCGATGACCACTAGTTGGTCTTTCTCTCTCTTGCCGCGCACCACTTCCTGCAAGGCGACGATGTCCGGATCCAACTCCGCCAGCACAGCGGCCACGCGTTCCGGGCGCACGCGGGCGTCCATCCCGCGACATTTGTGGATGTTGTAGGTGACGATGCGCAGAGTATTGTTCCGGCCCACGCGGAAATCTTACAGGAACGCCAAAGATTGAGTTCCGTTGGTGCGCTATTTGTGTTCCAATCTTCGGCGATCCACATTCATTCAAGAGGAGATATGACTAATGATGACCAGGATCACGGTTGGGGGAATCCTTGCGGGCCTCGTGATGTTCATCTGGAGCTTCATCGCACATATGGTGCTGCCGATCGGGGAGATGGGCATAAGTTCGACCCAAGGCGAAGATGCCGTGCTCGCGTCTCTTAGATCTGCCGATGCACGTGGCCTCTACTTGATGCCCGGGTATGAGTATTTCCAATCGTTGTCGAAATCCAGCGCAGAACAGCAAGCCGCGATGCAGGGGGTGAGTGAAAAGGCAAAGCGCACCGGGTCAGCGTTCATCGTGTACCGGCCGGAGGGCGGCGTTGAGATCGGCGGGAAGACCCTGGGTCTGAGTTTTTTTGCTGACGTTATCGCCTGCTGGATCTTCGCATTCGCGTTGTGGGCGGCGATGCCACGCATACAGTCATTCGGCATGCGCGTTTGGCTCGTGACCATCATGGGCTTGCTGCCATTCGTGATCTCCGATTTTGGTTATTGGAACTGGTACGAATTTCCGGGTCAATACATGGTGGGCCGGATCTTGGACTACAGTCTGGGCGCGGTGTTTGCCGGCATGTTCCTGGCGTGGTGGCTGGCACGCGGCGAAACCGCGCCCGCGCGCGAGAGCGTTCGCATGGCAGCCTAGGCTGTGTTTCGGGTATAGTTTCCGCGCTATTTGAGGGAGGAACGATATGAACCGAAGATGGTCCGTTTGGGCGTTCGTTTGTGCGGTGGCGCTGATCGCAGCGATGACACTTTCTGCGCAAGACACGGCGACTAAGTCTACGGCGCAAACGCCGCCGAAATCCAATGACAAGATGAAGAAAGAAAAGACGCCTCCGGCGAAAGCCGCTCCTGCTTCGATCATGAGCGGTGCGAAGAAGAACGCGTTCACTCCTGCCGAGATGCAATGGGGCGACGGGCCGCCGTTCATCCCCGCAGGCGCGAAGATGGCAGTGATCGATGGCAACCCCATGGGCGATGAGCTCTACACCATCCGCCTGAAGATGCCGGACGGATACAAAGTTGGTCCGCACTGGCATCCCAAGCGCGAGGAGGTCACTGTGATATCCGGCGCATTGAAACTCGGCATGGGCGACAAGTTCGACGACGCCAAGCTGAAGTCGTATCCGGCAGGCAGCTTCTTCTACATGGACCCTGACATGCATCATTATGCCCAGGCCAAGGGTGCGACCGAGATCCAGATCCAAGGGCGCGGGCCGGTGGCATTCAACTACATTGACCCGAACGACGATCCGACAAAGAAGAAGTAATGCGGTTCCAGGCCGAACTGGAGATGATCGGCGGCTCCCACGGCATGTGGATGGGCGTCCACATGCCGTTCGATGTCCGCAGTGAGTTCGGCAGCGGCGGCATCGTCCGTGTGAACGGCACCATCAACGAATTCCCTTTCCACTCTTCCCTCTTTCCCCACCGCAGCGGACGCCATTACTTGATCGTCAACAAGAAGATGCGCGAAGGCGCACACGCTTCCGAGCCCGGCGACCAGGTCGAGATCACGCTTGAAATGGACCGCGCGCCAAAAGCAGTAAAGCTTCCAGCGGCGCTGCGTAAAGCGATCGACGCAGACGCAGCGGCGAAGAAGTTCTTTGACGAGCTTCCGCCATCGAGCCAGCGATATCGCGCGGACATGGTGAACGAGGTCAAGACAGCGTCTGGCAAGCAAAAGAAGATCGCTGCCATCGTGCAACATATGGCGGACACTGGCGCGGCGATGCAGAGGACGCCCGAATTCGTGCGCAAGGCTATCGCGAAGCATCCAGTCGCCGTGACGCGCTGGCAGAAGCTGGCGAAATCCCACAAGCGCAATGCCATGATCTACCTGATGGATGGCAAGTCGCAGAGTACGCGCGAGCGACGCGCGGAAAAACTGGCCAAAGTGCTGGTGGAAAAGGGACACTTCTAGTTCACTGCACTTTCGTTTCTTTGCAGGCTTCTCTTTTTCTTTCTCACGGGCGTATGCTTCTGGGCGAAACATTTTCCAAAGAGACTGGGGGAGGCTTCCATGAAGAAGCTCTTGTTGTTGCTGGTACTTGTTGCGTTTGCGTCGCCCGTTTTTGCGCAGAAGAAAGAAGCCGAGCGGCTGGGGAACGCCGCCACTGTGCTGACTGAGATCCAGGCCATGCCCGAAGGCATCCCGAAGAAATGGCTCGACAAGTCTGCCTGCGTGGTCGTCTTCCCGTCCGTGAAGAAGTTCGCGCTGGGCGTTGGCGGCAGCTACGGACGCGGCGTGATCACCTGCCGTGGCGGCGCCAAGTTCAACGGGCCATGGTCGGCGCCCGCGATGTTCGCGCTGGAAGGCGCAAGCATCGGATTACAGCTCGGTGGTTCCGGCACGGATTTTGTCCTGCTGGTGATGAATGACAAAGGCGCTGACTCCGTCCTGACCAGCAAAGTGAAACTCGGCGCCGAGGCGCAAGCCGCAGCCGGACCGAAGGGCCGCGATACCTCCGCCGAGACCGATGCCGTGCTCAAGGCCGACATCCTCTCCTACTCCCGCTCCAAGGGCCTCTTCGCCGGCGTCTCACTGGAAGGCAGCACGCTGCGCTCTGACGGCGACGCCAACAAGGCACTCTACGGCAAGGAGCTGTCGGCAAAAGAGATCGTCCTCGAGAACAAAGCGGTGCCACCGGCAGAGGCACAATCTTTGTTGATGGTGCTGACAAGAGAGTCGATGAAGCGCGTGCCTTAGGACCGTTTCCCGTTTCCCGAAATGTGAATGCCGCCCCGCGGGGCGGCATTCTTGTTGATAAGAATCCGTAGTCCTAAAAGTCGTGAAAGTCTAGGCCCTTGGGCTGGGCGTATGGATCGTCTGGATCGGGTTCCGGCGTGTTGTCGGCCGGAGCTGCTGCGGGCTGTTCGCCGCTGCGTCGTTGAGCCTTGAGTTGGGCTTTTGCGGCCGCTTTTTCCTGGCGCGCACGTTCCTTCTGGCGTTTGAGAAATGTTGAGCTTCCTGCGATAAGGCACCCCCAAAAATGGTCTTTAGCTGTACTTATAGGATACGCGTTTTCAGGCACTCTGTCAGTCACTGGATGATCTGGATGTGGAACACTCCCCCTCCCCCTATATCCTAAGTTCGCTATTTTCAAATTGTTGGCCCTAAGTTCGTCCAAACAAAATACCTTACGTGGGTATACCACTAAAAGTCTTGAAAACATTAATACCGGGTATACCCATCCGCATTTTTTCTTCAATCTATTGGAATCATCACTTTACGGGTATACCGAACTCTAAATATCATTGTTTGCAACAGATAGGGTATACCCATACCTGTTACTAACTTATCAATATGTTAATTCATTTCGGAAGACAATATCTATTGATAGATTAGATTGGGATTTGCGTCAAGAGGTGCGGAAATATTTTCGCGAGGGCGAGTTTCATCGTTTCTAGTTTCTAGTTTCTAGCATACCGCTGGCGCGGCACTTAGACCCACCTGTGAAGAGCACACAGGTGGGGCACCCGGCGTCGTCGGAACTACGCGGTCTTCAAAGGACCAGCGACTTTGTAAGTACTGAAGATGATGCCGGACGGAAATGCTTTCGTGCTGACCAGATCGAATGAGCGTGTGATTCTCCGACCGGTTTTTCCGTCCCGGTAGTTTATAGTGTTGCGGCTTTTAACTCTCTTGGAGAAGAACAAAATGAGGGTCGCTTGTCTGGCAGTAGTGGGACTGATGGCAGGAACGGTGGTTGCGCAGGACGCCGTGAAGGTGGCGCCGAAGAATTTCAAAGTGCTGGTGGAGAACGAACACGTACGCGTGGTGCAGGACACGCTGAAACCGGGCGAAAAGGAGGCACAGCATACGCATCCGGCGGGCTGGTATTACGTTACGCAGCCGGGCAAGATGAAAGTGACCTATGCCGACGGCAAAGTCTCCACATGGGACGCCAAGCCGGGCGAACAGTCATGGATGGACGCCGAAGCGGCGCACACGTCAGAGAATATCGGGAAGTCGACGATCCAGTATGTGCTAGTGGAAGTGAAAAGCGTGAAGAAGAAGTAGTTTCTAGTCTCTAGTTGTTCAGGGTAAGGCGACTTTCGCGTTCACCCACTCATTTCGCAAAGAACGCCCATTCGGCTTCGCTCAGGGCAGGCTACATGAATGGGGCACCCATCTGTCGAGGGTTGTGTGGGCCACCCGCCCACCTACTGTCGATGTGTTGCGAATGTGGGGGCCACTCGTCCCTTCTTATCAGCCAATTAATGCAATATCTTGCACTTATAGAGCAGTCTGTTTCACCAATTCTGATTTAGTTGAGAGGCAACTGAAAAGATTCCAAAGTACTTGCTTCCTCGGAAGGATTGGTAAAATACGTGCGGCTATTTTAACCAGGGCACTATGTCAAACCCGGGATCGAGGTAAGGGATGAAAAGATTCTTATTTTCAGCGATGTTCGCCCTGCTTTTGATGGTGTCATTCGCGTCAGCAGATAGCGTAACCAGTGATTGCCAGGGTCTTTACACTGTGACGGTTTCATCCGACGGACCGGTTGGCTCACTTTCGCTCGGTTTTAACGGGTGCGGGTCTATCGGTTGGACGGACAGCAGCAATCACATCGCTCTGCCGAATGGCTTTACGAGCGCGACTGTGAATCGCAGCTACACGCTCACCTTCGAGGCCGATCCAGGCTGGCAGTTTTCCACTCTGACACGATACGTCTCGAATGGCTCGTGGGGTGGATTCTTCAGCTCATTCTCGGAGTCTGAAGGGCCGGCGCAGATCACCGATCTCAGTTCCAATAATGTTTCGTCCCTCGGCCCGTGGTCTAGTGGGGGATTCTTTAACGGAGAGGCAGTAAACGGCCACCAAATCAACTCATGGACGCTGGCCGGTGGAATGGTATCCATCCCTTTGCCAGGGTCGGGCTTCCAGTTCGCTTTTAACACGCAAATCGGTGGTGGGACCTGCTGCGATCCTAACGGTATCAACGCGGGAGGTGCGGGAAACTTAGCGGGAGGCGTTAACGACTTTGGCCTGCAAATGGACGATCTGACCCCAGCGCAAGCCGCCGTGCCGGAGCCCTCAGCACTCCTATGCTTAGGAACGGGACTGGTGGGCCTTGGCGGTGCGGTCCGCCGCAAGTTCCTCGCATAACTGGATCGCACGTAGCCAGCGAAGTTGAGCAGGCCTTCAGGCAGTTATTTAACTCTCGCTGAAGTGATTGTTGGAGGAGGTTTGCCAATCCCACCCTATCCCTCGGATAAGGGTGGGGCACCCGGCACACGTCAGAGAACATCGGGAAGACGACGATCCAGTATGTGCTGGTGGAAGTGAAAAGCGTGAAGAAGAAGTAGTTTCTAGTTGGCTTACTGAACGTGCGCCGCCGCGTCTAAGCCGGCATGGCAAACAACAAGTTCCAGTTCCCTGCTGACATCGCGGACGGTGCGTTTCCTTTGGTCGCGCGGTTGCTGATCTGCGGCATCTTTGCGCAAGGCGCGCTGGGCAAGATCATGGGATGGCAAGGGCAGGCGCAATACATGGCGTCGCGCGGGATGCAGCCGACGACGATCCCGGCGCTGCTGGGAATCGCGTTGGTGATCGAAGCGGTGGGAGTGCTGTGCCTGGTGGTGGGATGGCAAGCGCGCGTCGCTGCATTCATTATGTTCCTTTATCTGGGCGCGGTCAGTGTGATGCTTCACAATTTCTGGACTCTCACCGGAATGTCCGCCGGCGTAATGCAGACACAGTTCATGAAGAACGTGGCCATCATGGGCGGATTGCTGATGATATCGGCGTATGGAGCGGGACGGTGGTCTGTGGATGGGAAAAGTAGTGGCTAGTGGCTAGTTCGATATGCAGCGAGCGTCAATCCCGCAGATTCGCCGCGCGATCTATGGGGCACCCACTGTCGAGGTAGTGCGTGTGTGACGGCCGACCGAACCGCCTACTAGGGGCTAGATTTCGTCTCCGAATTGAAGCGCTCGAAGAAGGCATTCGCCTGCCTTATGTTTGTAAGGTTAATCATGTGCTTTTGAATCAATGCTGAGAGTTTCCGATAGTCTATGAGGGGCCGAAGCGCTTCATAGTCGTCTATGAAGTCCACTCGAAAGAGCGTCGCCAAAAACTTATCGAGTACAGCCGGCTTATCGAGTTCGTTCAGCAAGTATTGCTCTTGATCCTGTGCCGCTTGTGGACCCAAAGCGCGCCATCCTAGGAGGACCCTGTTCGGATCAATTCCTTTGTACATATCAAAGACAGAAGGCGCTGAGGGTTTTGTAAGAATCTCTCTGACTGCTGAAGCAAGATATCCCTTGATGGGTGCCATAACGGTAGCATCAAGCTTATAGGGCGCGTCCTTGTTCTCCATTCGGGAGATTGCTACCAGCGTAAACAAGACCGATGTAGACGAATCAATCACCTCTCTTAGGAAAACTTGGATCTCATCTGCTGTGAGGCGTTTGCAAGTGGTCCCGATGTCTCTGACCGTCTCCTCCAACTCAAAAGCGTCGATCGACCATTCCCGGGAACCTCGTGACAAACCGAGACAGACCCCAATTGCTTCTTCCTTTGCCATTGAATTTATGTTCGCAGATAATGTATGGACAAAATGCCATCTTTTTTCTACCTCTGCATTGAGTGAATCAAATTCTCCGCTTACCTTTTCAGCTGCCGCAGCGCGGTCCAACCCCTGAAGAGACGATTCAAGTCGGAGCTCTTCGGCACGGGGATAGAGCTCGGATGGTACTCTGCTCACGAAATATTGTCTGAAGTGAAGATGATGACTGATGCGCATGAGCTTCTCGGAATCTCCCTGGCGAGCGCTAGGTTGCCGATATTCGACGTCCGTAAGGAATTGTCTGATTTGAGGAAACAGATCCGAAAGCAATCCCATTACTGTGGTTCTTGTTTCAAGCTTAAGAGAAGCTTCGAGATCTCTAATTGTTTTTTGGCGATACTCCTTATCTTTCTTATCGTCCAGTCCTAGAAAATACCTATTGGCCTCGAGCGCCAGATCTCTGGCTGCAAAAACTTCCGGCCGTAGATATACGGTTTCGTAGGCGACAGGCTCCATCTCCCGGACTATTTCCAGCCTAAGAAAATCGGACAGATCGACTTCATTCGAGACGGCTGGCAACGAATTCGCCACATAATTTCTGAACTGCTTGATTCGTCTCAGATTGCTAAAGTACGCGCCTCCGCCCCATTCCCATATCTCATCGAGGGTCTTGGGTACCCCTTGCGCACCGGGCAAAATCCCTAGCAACACACCATTTAACTCGGCAACAAAAAGTTTTTTCAACACTTCGCGGTCGACCTTCGGTAGAGCAACTTCCGAGGAGAAGAATTTCTCCATGAATAGCCGCGTGTCTTGATGTGGACGTTTCGACCTTAGGATATTGGCGACTTCCGACTTGTCGAACGAACTAAGAAAAGACACGTTTTTCAATTCCGAGGAGCCCTTTAGTATCTTGAGTATGGTTTCCAACTCTTCTGGCTGCATTCGGTCGATATCGTCCAACACAACTAAGATACGGCGACCCACAGAGCTGACTCTCTTAGCGAGGGCCGATAACTTCTCCTGCTGGCTCGGCTCGTCAAAGACAATCTTAAGTTCTTTGACGTATGGAATACTGCCAACTAACGTCCTCGCGTAAGATCTCGCCGTAGCACTTAAGCCCGGCACGAAATAGTCGGCAGTGACTTGTTCAACAATGCTGTTGAGCAGTGAGTAGACCAACGTGACGGAATCGGATGGCAACCAAGGATTAAACCGGACAATGATGGGCCTTGTTGATTTCGGAACCGCGTTCTTTAGATGTGGGATGAGAAGGTTCAGCACTGATGTCTTGCCGTCTCCATACCCTCCGGTTAAAGCTATGGACACTGGATCGTCTTGAGTACATAACTTGACCAGAGCTCGGATGGTATTTTCTCGACCCAACAGGTCAGCGCCATCTTCTGCGAGAGGATCGTCGTTGTTGAACTGCAGCGGCGTTCGTTCGGCGATATTCCACGCTCTAACGCCTACACACGCAGCCACCATCAGGAGTTGAAAAAGTACGCACAAATACCATTGCAGTTGCATCTGCACTAACAGCCACAGCAAACCTCCGCTTACTATTCCAGTCCATGCCTCCGGTTGAATGATGCCCTTCGCCAAAGAGCGACAGAACTTCAAGATTGGCTTCCATGCTCCGGTTGCGATGATCGCAACTATGACCGAAAAGGCCAAAGCCAGCGGGTGCGCGATTGGCCTGAACTCAATAAGATAGCTCCGAATGAGTCGCCAACCTGCAGCGATTGTTGGATAAAACTCTATCCCCAACAGCGCAAAAGCCGATCCGATTAGCCAGTTCTTCGAGAAACGTTCGATTTGACGAAGAAGTTTGCGTTCGATCAAGGAGCAACTCCCAAAAACAAAACGGGCACGATACCGTGCCCGCCCTTCACAGCAATCATTTTCACATCGGATTTTTAGGCCCGTTACAGCAAATTAATTCTGTTCCGTTTTCGTAAAAACCACCGCACCCGAGGGCTTAAGCCCTCGGGTGCGGGATTCTTGGGGGAGCCTTTTGACGCGGGGCTTAAGCCCCGCTCTCCCACCGTTACGAGCAGCCCGATGTTGATCCGCACTCACCGCATCTGTAGCAGCTTCCGTTGCGGGTCATGATGGCGCCGCAGACGGAGCATGATGGTGAGTCACCGAGGTCGATGAGGCCCTTGAGGGCGTTGGCGGCGTGAACGTGATGACCAGTTTCTAGTTTCTCGTTTCTAGTTTCTAGTTGAGAAGCAAAACCCGGCACACCACTGGGCGAAGCTGCTGCGCGGATCTCCGGCGCGATCCCCTCTTGTGGCGGTGTGGTGCGCAAACTAAGTTGATCAGGATTCACAGCCGAGGGCGGCTGTGCCACATGGGCTTCGGGGCCGCCACTCAAGTTCGGGTCGGCCACTTCACCGGGGCCGACGTAGAGTTCTGACTTCGGCTTGAGCAGTCCCTGGAAGAGCGACTGCTGTTCATTGGTGAGGAAGCGCAGCTGGAGCCAGCGGAAGATGTAATCCATGATGGACTTGGCGAAGCCGAGGTCGGCGTTCTGGGTCCATCCGCTGGGCTCGAAGCGGGTGTGGCTGAATTTTTCGCAGAGCAGGCGGAGCGGCACGCCGTGTTGCAGCGCGATGCTGACCGCGGTGGCGAAACAATCCATCAGGCCGCTGACGGTGGAACCCTCTTTGGCCATGCGGATGAAGATCTCGCCGGGCTGTCCGTTCTTGTAGAGGCCCACGTTGATGTAGCCTTCGTGCCCGCCGATGGAGAACTTGTGCGTGATGCTCACACGTTCCGGAGGCAAGCGGTGGCGGACGGCGCGCGGCGGCGCGTCCTGGTCTTGCGCGAGCGCGGCGGCGAGCGCGGATTCAAGCTGCTTCTTTGAATCTTCAGAAGATTTTTCTTCAGAACCCCTAGAACCTGCCTCGATCTTCTTGGCTGACTTTCCGTCTGCGGAGGAGACATTCAGCGGCTGTCCGCCTTTGGAGCCGTCACGATAGATGGCCACGGCCTTGAGGCCGAGACGCCAGGATTCGGTGTACGCGTCCGCGATGTCCTGCACGTTGGCGTTGTTGGGCAGGTTCACCGTCTTGGAGATGGCGCCGGAGATGAAGGGCTGGGCGGCGGCCATCATCTTGATGTGTCCGAGATAGTGGATGCTGCGCGTGCCTTTGGCCGGCTTGAAGCTGCAATCAAAGACCGGGAGATGCTCGTCCTTGAGGCCGGGCGCGCCTTCGATGGTGCCGGTGGCGTCAATGTAGCTGACGATGGCATTGCATTGATCGTCAGAGTATCCCAGCTTGAAGAGCGCGGTGGGCACGGTGTTGTTCACGATCTTGATCATGCCGCCGCCAACCAGCTTCTTGTACTTCACCAGCGCGAGGTCAGGTTCAATGCCGGTGGTGTCGCAATCCATCATGAAGCCGATGGTGCCGGTGGGAGCGAGGACGGTCATCTGCGAGTTGCGGTACCCGAAGCGCTCGCCGTGAGCGAGGGCTGAATCCCAGCACTGCTTGCTGGCTTCGATGAGCTGGGGAAGATCTTTGACCGCAAAGGACGCAGAGTTCTCAGAGGTTCCGATATTGTTCACCGAAGCGCGATGCATGCGGATCACATCAAGGAATGGCTCACGATTCACGTAGAAGCCGGGGCACGCGCCGCCTTCATAGTTATTGCTCTGCGTGAGCGGCGTGGCCGGCTCAAGGTGCGGGCACTGCTCGGCGATGCGCGCCGACTGCAGGTACGCTTCGCCGCACATGATGGCGGTGAGCGTGGCGGCGTAGTCGCGTCCAGAGTCAGAGTCATAGGGAAGCCCGGCGGCCATCAGCAGCGCGCCGAGGTTGGCGTAGCCGAGGCCGAGCGGGCGATAGTCATGCGAGTTGCGCGCGATGGCTTCGGTGGGATATCCGGAGTTGTCGACCAGGATCTCTTGCGCGGTGATGGTGATGTCCACCGCGTGCTTGTAGGCCTCGATATCGAACTGGCCTGCTCCAAGGTTTGCGAACTTCATCAGGTTCAAGCTGGCCAGGTTGCAGGCGGAATCATCCAGGAACATGTACTCCGAGCACGGGTTTGACGCGTTGATGCGCGCCGTGTTCTTCGAAGTGTGCCAGCGATTGATCGTAGTGTCATACTGCATGCCGGGATCGCCGCACTGCCAGGTGGCTTCCGCGATCTTGGTCATGATGTCGCGCGCGCGGAATGTTCCCACCGAGCGGCCATCGCGGATCGCCTTCGTCGAAAATTCTGAGTCTGTCTCATAGGCGTGCATGAACTCGTCTGTCACGCGCACGGAGTTGTTGGCGTTCTGGAAGAAGATGGAGCTGTAAGCTTCCGAGTCCGGCGTGCTGCCGTCATATCCGGCTTGCATGAGCGTCCAGGCCTTGGCCTCTTCCTTCATCTTGCAGTCGATGAACTCCATGATGTCTGGGTGATCAACGTTGAGGATCACCATCTTGGCGGCGCGACGCGTCTTGCCGCCGGATTTGATCACGCCGGCGAAGGCGTCAAATCCGCGCATGAAGCTGAGCGGTCCGCTGGCGGTGCCGCCACCCGAAAGCTGCTCGGTGGAAGAACGCAGCGGCGAAAGATTCGTGCCCGTACCGCTTCCCCACTTGAACAACATGCCTTCTGTCTTGGCGAGCGTGAGGATGCTGTCGAGCGAATCTTTTACGGAATTGATGAAGCAGGCGGAGCACTGCGGAGTGCGATAGCCGGTCACGCCGAACTTGACCATGTTGGCGGCGCGCTCCCAGTGCCAGTTCTGCGCGTCAGAGTTGGGTTCGAGTTTGTCGCATCCCACGTTGAACCATACGGGCGAATTGAAGGCCATCTTCTGCGTCACCAGCAGGTGGATCAATTCCTGGTGGAAGGTTTCGGCGTCAGCGTCTGAGCGGAAGTAGCCTTGGGCTTTGCCCCATCCGTAGATGGTGTCTGCCACGCGGCTGATCAGCGCACGCACGCCGGACTCGCGCTCAGGCGTGCCGACTTGTCCGTGGAGATACTTGCTGGCCACAATGTTAGTGGCCGTCATGGACCAATCTTTCGGGACTTCTACATCTTTCTGCTCAAAGATCGACTTGCCGGAGGCGTCCGTGATTGATGCGGTGCGCAGCTCCCACTCCACCTGCTCATAGGCAGACTGGTTCGCCTTCGTAAAGAAACGCTTGAAGGTCAGGCCCGCAGCCTTCTTCGCGTCTGACGGCGCAATGTTTGTGTTTAGAGTCTTAGGCATGGCTGAGCTGGATGTAGATATAGATGCTGGAGCGGCGGAGAGTGGGGCAGGATTGTTGTTCGGATCAGCCATGTAAATCTCCTCGAAGTGTTACCGTTCTGCTGCGGCCAGTCTCGCTTCTCGCAAAGTTGAAAGCTGGCAAATCAGGGGCCGCAAATATCGCGACCCCAAGTCATGCGAATCCTATAAAGCCAGCCGCGGGCACAGCCTTATGGCAGGCTTGTTGTTCGTTTGCATGTTGCCCCAGGCTTGATCAGAGTCGGGGCGATGTCACCGCTGGAATTTACAACCTTTTTGCTGCTCCCCAGTCACCTCTGGCCGGGGTACGCGGGGCTGAAACCTGATGATTTCTTCCCTACGTGGAGTGTGACTTTACTCCCGCATATAGTGCGTGTCAAGAACAAAGCGCAATATGTTGTGTATCTAGTGTATCACTTGTTGACTGCATTGGTTCCGGTTGAGGAGCAAGGAGTTAGCTCGTGCGCGAGGCCTTTTGAGCTGAAGATCGCGTGCTGTTTATTGTGAAAATTGTTGTGCAAAACCAGATGTCAACGTGTGCCACCAGATGTGTGCCAGATGCGTGCCAAATGAATGAACGATACGAGGATTCTTGCGCCGCTTAGGAATGTATCAGTCTGGGCTGTGCGGTCAATCCCATAAGAATGGTGCAAGCCTGTGGAAGTGAGAGGAAGCAGAGGAAAAGGCAGAACCAAATGACGTGCCAACGCAGATTGCGCCACATTTGACTCTGCCCTGACCCGCCATTAGCATCAGCCGATGCTCATCCCATCCATCGACCTCATGGGCGGAAAGATCGTCCAGCTCGGCCACGGAATCCATGCGCACGGGCAAGCCAAAGACGTGGACATCGCCGAGTTCGAACCGTGGATCAAGAAGTTTGAGAAGTTTCCGCTTGTCCATGTGGTGGACCTGGACGCGGCCATGCGCCAGGGATCGAACAAGCCGCTGCTGGCCAAGCTCACGTCGCGCCTGCCTTGCCAGGTAGGTGGCGGCGCAGCGACTGTTGAGATCGCGAAAGAGATGTTGGCTGCCGGAGCGAAGCGCGTAGTGGTGGGATCAGCGCTAGTGCAGAACGAAAAGATCGATACCGAGTTTGCGAAAAGATTGTCTGACCAGGTCGGCCCGGAGAAATTAGTTTTCTCGGTCGACACTAAACAAGGCCTGCTCACCGTTGGTGGATGGAAAAAGACTGTGCCCATCACGGCGGAAGATGCCATCCGCACACTGGAACCTTACTGCAAAGCGTTCATGCACACCCACGTGGACGATAGCGCCACGGGCAGCATGGGCGGCGGCTTCCCGATGTCCGAGGCGCGCGACTTGTGCAAAGCGACTAAGCGGCACTTGATGGTGGCGGGCGGGATACGGTCAATGGATGAAGTGGCCGAGCTGGACTCGATGGGCGTGGACGCAATCGTGGGAATGGCGATCTATTCGGGCGCGTTGGCGGTGTGAAGCAGCACCTAGCAGCTAGCACCTAGCATCTAGCCAAAGCAAAATCTTTGGCCGCAGATTAACGCGGATAAACGCAGATCACTTCAATAGACCTTCCACCACTTCAGGCGCGGAGTTCAGCGCGCTGTCCAACTGAGATACGTCTTTTCCACCGGCCTCGGCGAGGTCGGGACGTCCGCCGCCTTTGCCACCAACCTTCTGTGCGATGGGGCCGATGATCTTGCCGGCTTGAATCTTGCCGGTCAGATCTTTGGTGACGCCAACGATCAGCGCGACTGACTTCTCGCCTTCCACTTCGATGGTTGTGCCGAGCACGACGATGCCGGAGCCGAGCTTGTTGCGCAAGTTGTCGACCAGCGTGCGCATCTGGTTGCGGTCGACATTCTCTGCGCGCTGCACCAGCACCTTGATCCCCTGTACCGTCTTCACGTTGTCAGTGGCGGCGGAGACGGAGGCTGAAGCCGACTTCATGCGCGCCTGCTCCAGCTCTTTGCGCAGCTTCTTCAACTCTTCGTCTTTGTGCAGCAGCGCGCGCTTGAATGATTCGGCGGGCGCGCCATCGCCTTGCGGTTGGCCTAACAATTGACTGGCAACGTCAACGATCTGATGGTCCGCGCGGAAATGTTTTAGCGAGCCTTCGCCGGTGACGGCTTCCACGCGACGCACCCCGGAACTGACGCTCGATTCATGCAACAACTTCACCAAGCCAATCTCACCCGTTGCGGCGGTGTGGATGCCGCCGCAAAGTTCGGTAGAGAAATCGCCGATCTTGATGACACGGACCTTGTCGCCATACTTTTCTCCGAAGAGGGCCATGGCTTTGTATTCGTTCACGGCAACATCGATAGGGACATCTTCGATGACCTGCACCTTGGTATTACGCAGCACCTCTTTGTTGACGATGTCTTCGATGTCCTGCAGCTCTTCGTCGGCGACTCCGGTGAAGTGTGAAAAATCAAAACGCAAGCGCGTAGGCTCGACCAGTGAACCTTGCTGCTTCACGTGCTTGCCCAGCACTTCGCGTAACGCGGCGTGCAGAAGGTGCGTTCCGGTGTGGTTGCGCACGGTGGAGAGGCGCACGTCAGCATTGACGACTGCGGTGACGCGGTCCTTTATATGTATGTCCTGCTTCGCGACGACTTTGTGTGCGCGCACGCCTTGCACGGGCATCACGCAACCGCGCACTTCGGCGACGACGGTGTTGCGGTCATTGGAGTAGAACCATCCAGTGTCGCCGACTTGCCCGCCGGAATCGGCGTAAAAAGGCGTGTGGTCGAGGACGATCTCGCCTTGTTGTCCGGCTTTGAGTTCGAAAACGCCCTGCCCCTCTCGCCCGTCTCTTTTGGCGACGATGGCAACTACCTCACAGTCAATTGACTCCGTTTGGCGATAGCCTTCGAAATGAGTTTTAACCGGGCCAAACATTTCAAACCCGCCGTCTGCTGTCGGGCGGTTGAACACACCTGTCATAGCCCTGTAAAAAGGACTCGCGCTTTGCTTCGACCCACCTTTCCAAGAGGCTCTTGCGGTTTCCCGCTGCTCTTGCATCGCCTTGTCGAAGCCTGCCGAATCGAAAGTAAACCCCATATCTCGGCAAGCGTCTTCGATAAAGTCGCGCGGCAGTCCGTATGTGTCGTAGAGCCTAAAGGCCTCTTTTCCAGGAAACATCACTTGGACGCCAGCGAGTTTGACTATCTCAGTTATGCGGCGAACACCGGAGCCTTGGCCTGTGTGGGGCTTAGCATCGACAGCTTTCACGATTGGATTGTCAGCTCGGAACAACTGCGGACTGCTTTTTTCTATCCCCTCTACTTGCCATGCAAATGCTAACTCTAACTCTTTCCAACCAAGTTCAATGCTCCTAGCAAATTGGCGTTCCTCAGCTTCAATAACCTTCGAAACTCTCTCGGCGGATTCAGCCAACTCAGGATAGGCATCGTTCATTTCGTCTTTAACTGTTGCCACCATCTCAAAAAGGAATGGTCTTCCTTGTCCCAGTAATTTCCCGTGCCTGATGGCGCGGCGAATGATCTTGCGGAGTACGTAGCCTCGCCTTTCATTACTCGGAATCACTCCGTCCGAGATCAGAAATGTTGCGGCTCGAGCGTGATCGGCGATGACGCGCAACGAGGCATCCGCCTTGAAATCTTCGCCGGCCTTCGTTCCGGTCAACTCCGCCGCACGAGCGATCAGCGGCGTGAACAGGTCGGTATCGTAATTCGAAACCACATTTTGCAGTGCGCAGGCCATGCGCTCGAGGCCGGCACCGGTGTCGATCGACGGCTTGGGCAACGGCGTCAGCTTGCCGGATGCGTCGCGATCGAACTGCATGAAGACGAGGTTCCATATCTCGACGTACCGTCCGCAATCGTGCGGACACGGAAACTGGCACTTCCCTTCCGCACATTCGGCGTGGACTTTGTCGCTCGATTCCACGCCCATGTCGTAATGGATCTCACTACAGGGGCCGCAGGGGCCGGTGTCACCCATGGCCCAGAAATTGTCTTTGGCGCCCATGGCGAAGATGCGCTCTTTGGGTACGCCCACAGCCATCCAGAATTTTTCTGCGTCGTCGTCGCGCGGAACGGATTTGTCGCCTTCGAAGATAGTGGCATAGAGCTTGTTCTTGTCGATGCCGTACCAATCCTTTGACGTGACCAGTTCCCAGGCGTAGGCGATGGCTTCCTTCTTGAAGTAGTCGCCAAAGGAAAAATTGCCCAGCATCTCAAAGAACGTATGGTGGCGGTTTGTGAAGCCGACATTTTCCAGGTCGTTATGTTTCCCGCCGGCGCGCACGCACTTCTGTGAGGTGGTGGCCTTGTTGTAGTCTCGCTTCTCCAGGCCGAGGAAGACGTCTTTGAACTGGTTCATGCCCGCGTTGGTGAAGAGCAGTGTGGGGTCGTTCGCCGGGACGAGCGAGGAGGAGTGGACGCGTTTGTGTCCGCGCTGCTCGAAGTATTGGAGGAACTTCTCCCTGATCTGTGCGCCGGTGAGCATGAACGTTAGATTTTAACAGGCGAAAACCTTTAGCCGCAGATTGACGCAGATGAATGCGGATAAGGCAAAGAGCTTGAAACACAAAGGACACAATGGACACGAAGGACACGGAGGCTTTTGGGGGTTGGAGGTTTTAATGTGTCTGTTTCTTTGTCTTCTTTGTGAGCTTCGTGTTCTTTGTGTTGAAAGGCTTTTCCATCGACACGCGCGCCTTCACCAACTTCTTGATGAGCGCAACAGGCAATGGCTTGCCGGCGGGAAAGTGGATGGTGCCTTTTGACGTGGAGTAGTCCTTTAACTCGTCTTTGAACTCGGTGATGACGGCCTTCATGGGAAACAAGCTGTAGTGGTCGGTAAAAGCCGCGTACCAGACCAAAATCTTCTTGTGCTTGAATGCGGGGATACCGTAGCTGATGACCTCGGTCGAGCCCTTCGGAACAGCGGAGCGGATGGCCGCCCGCATCTGGTTCATCGTCTTGCAAGCGGCGGGTGAGAGCACGGCGAAGTATTCGTCGACGGTGTTGGGTTTGGCTCGTTTCATGCGCAGGATTTTACAAGAGGCTGCCACTCTTGCGCGATTTCCAGTCAGAAGCTTGAAACACAAAGGACACAATGGACACGAAGGACACGGCGTTTTTTTGGTTTTTTCTGTACTGCGTTTTCTTTGTGTTCCTTGTGGACTTTGTGTTCTTTGTGTTGGAAGGACTTTCACTGGCAGAGTGCTAGGGTTCCCTCGTCGCGCTTTGCGCTCACTCGGGATGTGAAGAAGGATCCGTGATCAGTCGCGCGCCGGTCTGATACGCGAAGTACGTCCAACTCCATTCCATGAATACCAGCACGCGGTTGCGGAAACCGACCAGGTACATCAGGTGGATGAAGAGCCATCCCATCCAGGCGATGAGGCCGGAGAGATGCACGTTGGCGATGAGGCCGACAGCGCGCGAGCGTCCGATGGTGGCGAGCGAACCCTTGTCCCAATACTCGAAAGGCTTGCGCGGTGCGCCTTTATGTTCGGCGTCGAGTTCGGCTTTGATCATTTTGGCGGCATAGCGTCCCATCTGCATGGCGGCGGGCGCTACGCCGGGGACCATGTTGCCGGCATTGTCGATGGAAGCGGCGAGGTCGCCGACGACGAAAACATTTCTGTGTCCGGGAATGGTGAGATCTTTCTCGACGATGACGCGTCCGGCGTGATCGAGCGTTAATTCGCCCGCCTGCGCTACGCTACGGCGGGAACTATCAGCGGCTTTCTTCAACATCTTGCCCAGCGGTGATGCCGCTACGCCTGCGGCCCACATGATGACGGACGCGGGCAGGACCTCGTCGCCGATGCGGACAGAATCTTTTTCGACGACCGTCACTTTTGTATTCGTCCGGACTTCCACGCCCAACTCTTCAAGCTGGCGCTGCGCGCTGGCGGAGAGATCTTCAGGATAAGTTGCCAGCACACGTGGGCCACCCTCGAGCAGAATGACACGGCTCTTGGTTGGGTCGATGAAACGGAAATCGTGCGAGACGACTTTGCGGGCGATGTCTGCCGCAGCTCCGGCGAGTTCCACTCCGGTTGGGCCAGCGCCAATGATGACAAAATTGGGAGCGGCACGCGCAGCGGGGTTCTCTGGGTTCGCGGCGGCGGCGCGCTCGGCATCTTCAAACGCCGTGAGCACGCGGCGACGGATCTCCAGCGCATCTTCGATCGTCTTCAGGCCGGGAGCGTAGGCGGCCCACTCGTTGTGTCCGAAGTATGCGTGGCCGGCTCCCGCGGCGACGATAAGATAGTCGTAATGCAGGGTGACATCAGTATCTTCAAAGCGGACGAGTTGCTGGTCGAGGTCGAATCCGCTGGCGGTGCCGAGAAAAACCTTCACGTTCTTCTTGTTGCGAAAGATGGTGCGGATGGGCGTAGCGATCTCCGCCGGCGAGAGCACCGCCATTGCCACTTGATATAGCAGTGGTTGGAAGGTGTGGTGGTTCTTGCGGTCGACGATGAAGACTTCCACCGGCAGCTTGGCTAGAGCGTGGGCAGCGTTGAGTCCGGCGAATCCGGCGCCGATGATCACCACGCGTGGCCTCGCTCCGGGCGGGCTCGATTCAACAGGAACGCTGACAGTCGTCTTGATCGGATGGGGCATAAGGTCTTTCGCGAATGGCTTGGCCTGACCTACGTTGTCCTATTGTACGGAAGTGTTTTGTTTTCTTGGATTCAGGCTGGATAGCAAAGATGCGGGGGAATCCGCTGGAACATGGACTTTTGGGGCGGTTCTACGTGCCATTCCCTGATTGCGTATTGGCTTTGGACGTGTTACTTTTTCGCCCTAACCTTCTGTATCTATAACAGTTGGCAGGAACGGTCCCCAAATGCACATAGACGATCTATTGAAGATTGCCATTGAACGCAAAGCCTCTGACTTGCACCTGAAGGTGGGAAACTTCCCGCACTGCCGCATTGACGGCGACCTGGTGCCTATCAGCGACCAGCCGCGCATCTCCGCGGAAGACATGTTGAACATGGCTTTCAGCATGATGTCTAACCGGCAGAAGCAGAAGTTCAAAGAGACGGCCGAACTCGACATGGCCTACGGCGTGGCCGGCCTGGGACGCTTCCGCGTGAACGTCTTCCAGCAGCGCGGGAACGTGGGACTCGTCCTGCGTATGATCCCCACCAAGATCAAGGCACTGGAAGAGCTGTACATGCCGCGCATCATCGAAGAGATCTGCGAGGCGTCGCGCGGACTGGTGCTGGTGACCGGCGTGACCGGCTCCGGTAAATCGACCACGCTGGCGGCGATGCTCGACCGCATCAACTCGACGCGTCCTGAGCACATCGTGACGATCGAGGACCCGATCGAGTTCCTGCATCGCGATAAAAAAGGTTTCGTCAACCAGCGCGAGGTCGAAGTGGATACACCTTCATTCGGTTCGGCGCTGCGTGCCAGCTTGCGCCAAGACCCGGACATCATCCTGGTCGGCGAAATGCGCGACCTGGAGACCATCGGCACGGCGCTGCACGCCGCAGAGACCGGACACTTGGTCTTCTCCACGTTGCACACTTTGGACGCGACCGAGACCATCAACCGCATCATCTCAGTCTTCCCGCCGCCGGAACAGAAGCAGGTACGCCTGCAGCTGGCCACCACGATCAAGGCCGTCATCAGCCAACGCCTGGTGCGTCGCGCGGACGGCACCGGCCGAGTGCCCGCGGTGGAGATCCTGATATCCACGGCGTATGTGCGGGAGTGCATCATCACGCCGGAAAAGACCCGCCAGATCCATGAAGCCGTGACCAGTGGCGGCACGCAGTACGGCATGCAGAGCTTTGACCAGTCGTTGTTCGACCTGATGACGCAACAGCTCATCAGCTACGAAGTGGCACTGGAGAATGCCACCAATCCGGACGACTTCAAGCTGCGTTGCCAGGGCATCGGCTCGACAGCGGACGCGGCCAAGGAACAGATGGACGCAGCCAAGTTCGGGCGGTAATCAGTAGTCAGAATTCAGTAGTCAGTAGTCAGGAAAAACAGAGCGCGGACGTGGAAACGTCCGCGCTTTTTTGCTTGCCTCACGTTCCACGTGGAACAATGTGGAAAATAAAAAATTGCACACGTGGGGCGCAGTGATGGGACGCGCCAAATGCAGCCGCCAGGTATCAGGTGTCAGTGAAAACAAAGACCGGTTGTAGGGTCTTGGGGTCTTAGCCCGTGGGCGTCCGTGGGTGTTGGCCAAAAAGAAAAAGGGCCGCCATCTTCAGCGTCCCCATAGACTTTTCTAGCCGGATTTTTCTGACCTACTTCGAGCATAGCAGTTTCAGTGGGAGAAATGAGTCATGGTCGGCGGGTTTATATCTGCCGTGGAGTGAACGAGTTGCGACGAAATCGACAGGTTTAGGGGCTTGACAGGTTTTCGCGGTTATCGGTTGTCGGTGATCGGGTTTCGTTTCTTAGCAGGGGACGCGACTTTCAGTTATTCCCACACATTTCGCAAAGACCGCGAAATGTATGGGCTACCCCGAGTTAGGTGTTGCGATCAGTGAGCCACCCGTCCACTTCGACGTCGAAGGCGTATGAGCCTCAGGAGGACGCCGACAACCACCGCGATTCCAGACAAGGCTAGGACTGCCCATGCTAGCGCAGTCCATCCGGCGCCGGCGTTGGCTCCAGTGCCTAGCAAAATGACCTCACTATATCCCAACGCTCCGACTAGGACCATTAGGATCCCAAAGACCAAATAAACAACGTTCTTCTTGAAGAGGTGTTCCATGCCACGCCTCACGGATGAAGTCCAAAGGGAATACGGAAGGGGGGAAGAGGGGGGACAGGTTTCGTGCTACAGGCCTCCAAGATATTGGTAGCTCTTCGCTGACAGTTGTTTGTTGGTGGGATCCCGAATGGCCCTTCGTACTGTCCCAATTTCAACATTTTGTTGACACAGTTTTCATCTACGTCCTTTACTTCGGTACATTCGGCTCCCGGTAGCAGAGAAGCGCCGCTGTGATCGTTAAGAGAAGTGGGTTCACCAGGTCCATCGATGCTGGTTCCTTGCGCCCCGGCTTGGCCGGGGACACCAGGTACTCCGCCACCATAAGGCCCTAGGCCAGCTTCCCTAGTGTTGGTCTTAATCCAGTGATGCGTGAATCCGAAGATATTTACGTTGAAACCGAACACATTAACAATTGGCTGGAGGCCCACCCTTTCCTAATATCCTATAAGTTCGCGCCCCACCCTTATCGCCTGCCTTTGGCGATAGGGTGGGCGACATCTCTTACCACCACGCGAGGCGCTGCTCCCATCCGTTCGCGCCGCCGGCCGGTCCATTCCGATTCGACCTCAACGCCGCAATCTGCGCCGGTGGCATGGTGATCGAAGCTGCTCCACTTCCACCCTTCCGGACGCTGCACCAGCTTGCGCTTCACCGGGTTGCGGTGGATATAGCGCAACGCCTGAGTACGATGATGCTCCGTCGCGACCAGGTCGTCATGGTAGCGCACTTGCCAGAACTGTCCTTGGCCAAACTTGCGCGAGACACTTTGCTTCAGCATTTGAATGGCGATGGGCAGCATCTTGCGTTCCGGCTCGCTGATCAACAGATGCACGTGTTCCGGCATCACCACAAATCCCACCACGTAAAACCCGTACCACTTGCGTGTGCGTTCAAAGACCGTGACAAAGCAGTCGCGTGCGCCGGGAGTGTCGAGTCTTTTCTGGCGCCGGTAACAGGAGAAGGTGATGAAATGAAGAGAGTGCGCGTCCGGATAGCGTCGGAGGCCGCTAGGCATGGTGCGGTCATGATACTACGTTCGTCGTGCCCACCCTATCGCTCATAAAGAAGAAGCGAGCGATAAGGGTGGGGCGCGAACTTATAGGATATTAGGAAAGGGTGGGCCTCCGGCCGGTAATCAGTAGTCAGAATTCAGTAGTCAGTAGTCAGGAAAAACAGAGCGCGGACGGGGAAACGTTCGCGTTTTTTGTGGTACCAAGAATCCTACCCATCCGAAATAGACAATAAAAAGCCGCCCCGAAGGGCGGCTTTGAGAGGGTCTAGCCAAGATCAGTGACAGACTGGGCCTGCGCCGGTGGCGAAGGTGCCATTCGTGGAATACATATTGTTGACGCCCAACGATGGGCTCTGCCGGAAGAACCAAGAGAAGAAAGCCAGCTCTTGCAGATGGTATGTGAAACCGTTCGGCATCACGACCGGCGGCATCAACGTCCCGCTCAGAGGATCCCCTGTCTCCAAGTTGCCCTGGCAGCCGCCGACTTGGCCGACGTGTCCCCAGAGCGGGGTTGGATTGTTACCGAGAGGATCATCCATCCACTCGGAAACTTCATGCGCCATGACCGAAGTGTCCTTAGTGCCGCCAAAGATACCGCCGCGATCAAACTCGGCGTTGCCGTAAGTGGTTATGAGGTTGGGTGAAGTGTCAGAGTTGTCAGAGTGATAGCCAAGGATGCAGCACTGGGGGTTGAGATGGGGAGACGGATTAGGATTCTGCGGAGTTGGCGGATCAAGGACAAGGGGCGGTCCTCCGGTCATGACGGTGTCATAAAAAACGAACAGGGCGAACGAAGTAGCGGGAACGTGAAGGTTGGCCAAGGTCTGTTCCGCAAAAGGATCCCAGAAGTTGATATCCATCACGTTAAGGATATTCTTCCTGTTGGTCGCGCCCGTTGTGATGTTTCCGCATGTTGCGACACCGAATGCGACAATCTCTGACACGTTCGGGACTGCCGGCCCAGGAGTGACCCCCGGGGCAACGATGGTCTGCGTAGGAGCAACAGTAACCGGGCCAAGCAATGTGTGCCACAGGCCAGTGCCGCCAACGGCGGGAAGTAACCAGAAGCTGGCTCGCTGGTCAGCATCAACGTACTGCGTGCTACCAATATTCTGGCCACCTATGATCCAATTGGAGTTCTGCATGATCGGCGAACCTTGAGTCAGGCTCAGCGCGGTGTTTGAACCCCCGAGGCACCCTCCGTCGGCCGATGCAGGATTCATGATGAATCCTTGCTGCGCCTCGACGATGACAGGGATAATCACCGTGGGAACTGCCGTGGTGCGAGCGCCGCGGGCAAACGGACTGCGCCCGACCATGATGCCGGTATACGTACCACCGTCGACCGGCGAGGTGACCTGGTAGCTCCAGATAGGGATGCCCGTGCCGTTAGCCGAGGCATTCTTAGCCGTCACTACAATTCCGGCACCAACGCTATTCAGATCTTGTATCGAGTGGGATGTGGCATTGGGATCGAACGTCGGGAGGGTGGACGGATCAGGAAGTTGAGAATCGTCTTGGGCGAAGGCGGCGGTGGAGAAGCAGATCAGGGCCGCGCAGAGAAGAAACATTGCGAAACGCTTCATTCGATATCCTCCAGGGGATGTTCCGCGCGACCACGCGCGGGGCGGATAAATCTATTCAGTTGTGAGAACGCGTCTTTAGAGGCGTCTCCGGATGATCCCAGCGAGGCCGACGAGGCCGCTGCCGAGCAAAGCCAAAGAACCCGGCTCGGGCGTATTGACCTCGACACCGTCAATAGCGAAATCATTCACGCTGCAGTCGAAGCCCGCGCAGTTGGTCAGGTCAAAGACCGCACTGGTGATGTTGTATCCGGAGAGGTCTTCCAATCCGACATAGACGACATCGCCTGCGCCATCACTGGTGACCGAGTAACTGCCCAGCAAGGTCGCGCCGCTATAGATGGAGATCCGCGCGGTGAATTGTCCCGGGATATCTTCCTGGATGAACGCGCCGACGCCGTTCACTCCGCTGCCGAAGCCCATGGCCAGCGGACCGTTGTTCTGGCCGTTGCCGTCAGAGGTCCAGACGAGAGAATCGCCGGCGTTGAAATTGCCGGTCCAACTGCAGCTGGCAGCCGGACATTGGACTGCAACGATGCTGTTCGGACCTTGAAGCCCTACCGCGCCAGCCAGACCAAGATTTGAAGTGACGCCAAAGGTCTGATTGAGAACGGTCCCATCGCCGCCCAATTGCGACCAGTTGAACTGGTCAGACAACGAACCCGACGAACTTAACCCGACCAGTGAATCTGCCGATGCAACGCTGGCCATCAGTAACAGCAGCGCACAAAGGGCCGCACCTTTTGAAAATCT
>Ga0207074_1012_pt2 | contig 36200 bp, 62 predicted proteins | sample Alteio_BWMinHeat_66_FD_153567 | JGI IMG/M metagenome (GOLD analysis project Ga0207074, IMG submission 153567) | Enriched cells from forest soil in Barre Woods Harvard Forest LTER site, Petersham, Massachusetts, United States -... | ecosystem: Environmental > Terrestrial > Soil > Temperate forest >...
GTCAGACGACTTGAACCAACCGGTAGACATGGAGGCAGCAGGCAAGTTCGAGGACGTTCTCATGGATCTCGCCGAGAGAGTAGCTGACCGTCCGGAGAGGCCGAAATGGAACAGCGACAGCTTCTTTAAGAGGTTTGCGAAGTAGCTGATCCCAACGCCAATGCAGCCGTTTCGTAAATTTCACATAATATATGTAATTATGGGACGTAGATACTATGTTGCAGAGAAGCTAGGGGGTTACGGTTGACTAAACGATGGTCGTGACATTACGCCCGATGGTTTTTACTGTCAAGAACTATTTTCAGGAATCTTCGTTGCACCAATGATGGGGCGCATAGTTTGTCACTCCCCCGTCACCCACAGAAGCCCCGCACCTAGCCCCAGCAATCCGAAAACGATTAGCGGGATGTTGCTGCTGGGCGTGTCGGCCGTGCCTTGATCTGTGGTGCTGGAACTGTCCACATAGTTCGGCGAGTTGACCACCAGCGCAGAGGTGGAGTCAGGTGACGATGAGTCAGATGGCGTTCCCCCGATCGACGCAGGCAGCGTTACGCCGGTGATGGCCTGCACGTATGCGATGGTCTTATCTGGCAGATTGCGCGCGCCAGCGAGATATTTGTCCACGAGTGGAGTCCCGTCGTTGTAGCCTGCGATCGCAAGGGACCAGTCCCGGAAGTGCGCATAGTTCTGTTTCAGGTAGAGCACGCCTCCCATGATGTTGCTGGCGAGGTCGTATGGATTCACGCCCAGGCCTGCTGCTGTGGCTGGCATCAATTGAAATAGCCCAATCTCGCCGGATGCACCACTAGCATTCGGATTAAAACCACTTTCACGATTCGCCACTGCTATCGCGATATCCGCAGGCACACCCTGGCGCTGCGCTTCGGCCGAGATCATCTGCGTGATGGTGCCTACATCCATCTATCTCCGCCTGCGCGCAAGCCATCGCTGTGCGAATGCGCGCTTCTGTATCCCGCTGAGTCCTGCGACGCCATGCCTTCCGACAGCGAAGATGCTTGGGTCGTAAGGACCAAAACTGAAAGATGGAGAGCCTCCACCACCACCGCCCCCGCCCACAGCACCAGGATCTACGCCCACATTTGAGAATGCTGTGCGCAGGTCTGCATAAGGATCGCCGGTGATCTGGTTGCCCGTGATCGCGTTGTAGAGTGGGTCCTTGATCGCAGTCTGCAAGAGGCTGGGCGCGTTGCCTCCCTGATACCAGCCAGCAGTGGGATCTGCTACAGGGGCAGCAACTGCGCCTGGGGGAACAAGCGTCGCTGACGCTGATGGAGTGGTTGCAGCTGTGGGCGCGGTGCCAGCAGCGACTGCTGTGCTCTGCTTGTTGAAATAGTAGTAGAGCGCGCCGGCGCCCAGCAACAGGACAAGTCCTCCCTTGTTCACGTGAGACTCCCTCTACTGCTTCGGTTTGTCAGCCTGCGCCGGCGCAGGTGGTGCTGGCGCTGCTGGCGCGGGTGGACACTTCCACTTCTTGGTGACTGGGTCTGAGTTGCAGCCTTCGGCATGGTGCTCTTTGGCTACCTTCGCCTCTTCCGCATAGTAATCAGCCCAGGCTGCGTTCGTGTCAGCGATCGGCCCGCGCATGGCGTTGTCCACGCGCGCTGAGAGTTGTACCAGGTCGATCTGCTTCTGCTGCGCCTTCACGTACAGACGGGACAGGCGCTCTTCGGTCTGGGCGTCCTTCACGTCGTCCAGCTCGACGGGATGCTTATTGTCCAGCTCTTTGGGCTTGGCAGCTTCGGCCTGTTTCGCGAGTTCATCTGCGCGCTGCTTGTCAAACTCAGCTTTCTCCTGCAGGGCAGTCTTCGCCGGCGCAGCATTGGTGACCTGCGCGACGTTGTTATCCCCAGACTGCTGGACGCTCGTGTTTGTGCCTCCCGAGTTGCTCTGTACCTGCTGCGCCGATGCGAAGAGCGTCAGCGCAAGCATTGCAACTATTGAGGTGATGCGTTTCATTTTCATTTGTCCTCCCAGACAAAATGTTGAGGGTTTCGGGTTAGACGACGCCCAGGCTGCAGGTCCCGCCTCGATTCACGGTGACTGCATCCCCTGAGGTCGCAGTCTTCACCATGATGTTGATGGTGCTGGCTGCTTGTGACGGGTTCTCGATCATCCCGCGGAAGTTCGCGTTGAAGACCGTGCCCGTAGCGCTAGGCGTTCCGGTCATGATGGCAGTAGCAGTGGTGGTATTCAGTCCCTGCAGGTTGCCAGCTGCGAAGACAGACGCGCTGGTGTAGATCTCGCCGGACGCATTGATCTGTGTGGGCGCCACCGATGCAGATATCCCAAACGACACGGCTGCGTTGCCCGTCGCCTGTGAATAGGGAAGCGAGCACGAGAAGGGTACGTTTACTGCAGTGTTCTTGGGCAACGCCCAGGCCAGGAATCCCCCTGCGCCGTTCCCCGTGATGTTCTGCAAGTTGGTGTTGGCTGCAGTGGTGAAGTTAGAAGTGACGAATACGGTGTTGCCATTCAGGAAGAGCTGGCCGGCCAACGAGCCGATCGCGCTGGCGTCAGTCTGCTTCAGGAAGAAAGGCGTGTTGGTGATGGAGCCCACCAGGGCAGTACCCAGCTCGATCTGGGAGTAGTCCGTCAGCGTACCTGCGTTCACCAGCGCTGGCACGTTGACACTGATGCACTTCGTCGTGGTCCCACTGCCGGAATTGCTACACGCGAACCTGCCAGCGATCAGCGACGTGGGGAGCCCAGTGCCTCCGTTGTCCACAGTCATATCAATGCCGATGCCCGTGCCTCCGTTTGCTCCGTTGGACACCGTGAGCGTGGACAGAATGTTGCGCACGGTGGAGTTGTCAGACAAGAAGTTGTTTTGCTTGATGCCGAAGGGCTGCTGTGAAGTGAGGGGCGCAGCGCTGGCTGCGCCCAGGGTCACGTTGTTCTGCAAGATTGACGAGAGGAAGACTGTCTCCTCATTGCAGAACACACCTGCCAGAAACAGATTACCTGGGCTGCATAGGCCCACATCCAAGCCAAAACTCTTGACCACGTTGGCTGTCGGCAACGAGTTTCGCGTCTGTGTTTGAAACCCAGTCTCTTTCGTCACCGTGGTGTTTGCATTAGAGAACGTCTCCAGCTCGTTGCGGAACCCAGACCAGTCAGTGAATGTGCGTACCACGTTACTGGCGATCGTATTGTTCAGGTTGTAAAAGCCGGTCCACTTCGTCCAGTTGGACGAGGGGTTGTTGGAATCCCCGAAGTCTGAAAAGTAGTTCTGGCCTTGACCGATCGTGCCCTGGTTCGGGCCTGTGTCAGACGATCTAGCGAAGAACACGCCACAGTCTCCGCACCCGGAGCTCACACCATTGGCGTTGTAGACCATGCGAGAGTACCAGCCTCCAGCAATGGTGTTGACGTTGAAGTTTCCTGTCCATGTGCCGGTCGAATCGCCGATATGGCCTGCATTGCCTCCAACAGAGTTTGCCCATGAGCGCGTGATGGCGATCGCGTTGCTGTTGCTGTTGCATCCGCCAGCTGACATATCCTGGCAGTTATCCGACGTGGATCCGAGCAATCCCGTGAACGTCCCGCCCACGCCCGTTGGTCCATTCCATTGCAGAGTTCCAACAGCTCCACCAGGCGCGCCACCTCCTCCTGGGCAGGCTGCGCTCACGAACGCTGTCCCGTTGCCCACTAAGCAGTTGCCGTTCGCAGCTGCGCCAGCAACCATAAAACCAGATGCAGCGTTCACGGGGACGTTGAGGAAGTCCCAGCGATCGCTCGTCCGGTTGTAGGCAAGGTCGCGCGTCGCTTGTCCCGCTGTCAGCTGCCTGATCAGGACTTGGCTGCCTGCTGATGTGTCTGTCTGGTTGAGCAGCGCCCCACCAACGGGAATGTCGAACTGGATCCCAGCCAGGCTCAGAGTCCCGCTGAGGGTGCCTGCGTCAAACAGCAGCCCGTGTTGAAATGCTCCACTGGAGCGATACGCGTCGCGGAAGCCAAGCGCGCTCACGTTGTTCACATAGAAACCACCACCGTTGGGCTCTCCCACGATGCGATTGAGCACAGCCTGTATGCTGCGTCCGTGATAGTTGTAGCCCAGGGCCTGCTGGATGGAATCGCCCACCTGGAAGTTTGACCCGCCCGATGCGAGGTTTACCGCAATGGGATTGGTGCTGCCTGCTGGCGGATCCGCAAGGCTGGTCACCGTGCCTCCGTGATAGATGTTGTAGGCGCCGGACTGCACCATGGTCACGCCGAAGCAACTCTGGTTCAGTTCCGCCTGGTTATATTCCACGATCAGGTGCGTGTCATCGGTGATGGAGATGATGGGCACAACATGCTTCACGTTCCCATTCGCAGTGCCATCATTGCCCGTGATGTTGAGGAATAGGTCTGTCTTTGCACCCGTGCCCAGCGCGCTCCAGCCCGTAGCTGCGCCTGTGACCGTGCAGACGACGGGCGAGCCTGAGCCCACCACGCTGCTGATGGTCCCTGTGTTATAGACGCTGCGCGAGGTATTGATCAGGGGACGCTGCTCGCCCAGGTTCGCGTTTCCGCTGCTCCATGTGCCTGTGACCTGGTTGGAAGAGACTGCAGCAACGGTGCCAATGGGCGTGCCTCCGCTGACTTGATTTGGATCGCCCTGCTGCGAGGTGAACCTGCCCCCTTCGGACCCTTCACTTCCAGAACTATAGAAACCAGCGTAGTCAATCGCTGTGCCATAGAGTCCGATGTTGTCACCTTTGCCGAACTTAAAGACATTAGCCTCGATGCCCTTCGTCTCGCCCAGTGTGCGTCCCTGGACCTCAATGCGTTGGCACTGCCATTGCGTCTTCGTTCCAGTCCCGGGCAACGGTGTTTCCTGCCCCCCGCGGTAGGCGTCCAGCTCGCAGATATGAGTGCTAGGTATCTGCAGCCCAGATCCTACGGAGACGTATCTTCGATAGAAGTCTCCCCCGATGAAGTTCCCGTTGGGTGGAGTGGTAACACTCAATAGCTGCACGCCATTCGCGCGCATCGTCATTTGCGATCGCGCTGCGCCCAGCGATTCATTGGTGATCGCCATGCCCAGCGCAGAGGGATCTTGTGACGTGATGGTGTAAGTATTGAGCGAGTTCGATTGATCAGTGGTGCTGGTGCCCACTACGGCCGTAGCAACTGCGCAGTTGCAAGCGCCGGTGGGCGCAGTGGGCGTGGTGGTTCGCAGCACGTCATAGGTGATGGCGTTGCTGGCCTGCGCCCAGGATATCGAGAGGAAGTTGGAGCCATTCAGTGTGTTTGGCGCCTGTGAGATCCCGAACGGGCCAGCGAGCGTAGAGTTGCCCACCAGCGCGTTGGTGACGATCCAGTAATAGAACGTCTGCGAGCCGGGATTGCCCGTGCGCTGCACGGTTGCATTCGCAACGGGCGTGGGTGGATCCAGCAGGCTGACGTTGTACTGCTGCGCTGTGTAGCTGGCTGGCTGCTGCGCGTGGGCGCGCTGCGCTGCCAGAATCAGCGCGAGTATGAACGCGATGACTCCCAGAATACGTATACAGGTTCGCATTTTATTCCTGCCTCGCTGACACAAAGAGATACTGGTCGTAATGGCTCTCGAACTTGGCCCTGGCATCTTCCGCGCTCTCAGCGGGAATCACGATGTCAGACGCTTCCAGCGTGGAAGTCCCGAACGGACGATATGTGATGCGCCAGTTTTTCATTTACCAGCCTGAGTCGTCGAACGTGGTGTTCCACCCGTGGTTGGTTGCTGCCACTAGCTCGCCGAATAATCCCAACGCTCCTAGCGCGAGGGCTGCTGGCTTTTGACCAGCTGCATAGAGCGCACCTGCCCCAACGAGCAGTGAATGGCGATGATGCCCCGCGAAGTCATGGACGCTGTTAAAGGCGCGCTCGCCAGCTGTCTGAGGGGGAAGTACGATCGCCTGTCCTGCCATGCTTCTTATCCTCCGTGGCTCTTGCCCAGTGTGGCCTGCCAGAGTTGCTTTGCTGCCCATCCGCACCACGCAGCCACTGCGCCCACCACTGCGCTGGCACCGAGCGCGTAATTTATTTTGCGTTCGTGCGAGGTTGCCAGCTTAGTCACATCCGTCACATCGTCTTCGCAGCGCTTCATACGGCTGCGCAGCACCAGGTACTCTCCGCGCTGGCGCGCGACCATGCGCAGCTCGCTGTCAATGTGATTGAAGCGCGCATTCATGTTCGTTTCCAGTCTCTCGATCGCTTCCATCTCCGCAGTCTTCTTTGGCCCAGGCGCACTCATGTTGGTTTATGGATAAGGGCGAGTGGAGCTCGTGACTCCACCCCCACTGTTCGCTTTCGTTGGCACATTCACCGTGCCCTTATAAAAGGCAGTCACTACGCACGTGTTGTTGCCTTGGGCTACGTTGCTGAACGCAACTAGGTGCCCTACGTATTGAATCCCGATCGTAGGCACAATGAAATCCACAGCTGAGTTTGCTGGGACGGGCCGGTTGCTCCATGTGTTTGGCGTATTTAAGGTGTCGTCATATACGGATACATTGCAAACACTCGCTGCAGAGTTGACGACACTCATCCCATATAGGACTATGCCTGTCCCTAATGTCGCATTGGTACTGAAGTCTTTGAACGTGGCACAGTTAGTCGAGATCGACGCCCCACTGTCTGCATAGCAGCTGGCGCGACCTGCTGGTGGATACGTCACAGGCTGAGGTGTCTTGAAAATCTGCATGACTCCACCCGTTGCAACTGCGTAGCTTGCGCCGGAGTAGGTCGCGCTCAGCGTGGTCCCGTTCGCCGTGTACTGGATGAGGTTCGCGCTGATGTTGTTGTAATATCCACCAGCTTCCAGCACCCCGCATCCAGATGTGATGGTTGCAACGGAAGAGATAGCAAACCAGTTGGTGCCATCGTTGCTTCCTTCCAAGTCGATCTGCACTGCGCTCGCAGTGCCCCCATTGATGCAGAAGTTCAACCAGTGCGACGCGAAGCCATAATTCTGGAATAGGACGCTGCGCTGCGCAGTAGTGACTGCATTGAGCGCGACCTGTGAATTGGTCACAGGCCCAATGTTGCTTTGAAAACCAACGACTACGCTCATTGCGAGCACTAGCGCGATGAGCGCGAGTGCTGGGCGCCATCTTTGTATGTGCAGGTTCATCGTCAGTTCCTCACCACGGGAAGAGCAAATCCGTGGAAGCGTGCTGCTGTGCTGGTGCCACCAGGCATCGCAGGCTGTCCTACTGGCACTTCTGCTGTGACCTGGATCAGATCGTTTTCCATCAGCACGATCTGGACCACGTTGGGGTTGTTGTAGCTGGCGAGCTGGCTGGTGAGTGCTTCCAGTCCCTTCACGCCTGCGCCATTGACGAGTACACGCCAGACCACATTCCCGCTCCCGTCGACAAAACCACCCCCGACGTGAACGATCGCTATGTATGCGATCACTGCGAACATCCCGATGGGCACCTGGTAGCTGATCACCACCACGGGATTCGCACCTGGCGCGGGATATGCAGGAAACGGATTAGGCGTCACGATGAAGGGGCGCGAGCTCGCCGGAGGAGTGGGGCCGGAGAGCGTGGTCCACTGGGGCGAGGTGTATCTGTCCAGCTGCGCCAGCTTCGCTTGCAGAATTAAAGCCTGTGGCTGATTCATAGTTTCCTCACGCGAAAAAGACGTGCGCCCCGATCTGCGCGACCTGGGGGTGCTCTGCAGTGTTCTGCGCGATGTTCGTGGTGAACCATTCGGACGTTGCGATCTCTGGGTTGTAGTAGTAGAGGGCGCCATTCGTGATGTCTTCGTCAGATCCGTCCCAGATACCGTCCACCAGCTGCAGGATCTGATCGAAGGCAGCGTCTGGCGACTTGGGCCAGCGCAGCAGATTGCTGTCACCCTTGATGGTCATGCTGGAGAATTGATTGGGTGAGCAGATCACGTGCTCCCATGTTCCCCAGTTGCCATTCACGCGATTGCGAATGACGTGCATCACTGCGCGCTGCCCTTCGCGGGGCTGGTTGCCAGCCTCGCGCCAGCAGACCAGCGCGAGTAACGCTTTTCTGTAGTCGTCCCAGAGCACTAGGAGTCCTCCAGTTCTGATCCGTACAGCACTACCTCGATACGGCTGGTAGCAGCGAGTCCACCCTGGGATTGGGGAGTGGAGAGGTTCTTCACTTCCACCAGCAGGGAATCACCCTGGACAAAGGGATAGGGGTCGCGTGCCAGCAGTGGAAGCTGCCCCGTGCCAAGCACCATTGTGTTGAGCATGGGCTTTTGATAAAGGGGGCGAGTCTTGCCGGCGTGCGTGTGCGTGAGCTGCACGCGGAAGCCAACAGCATCATTCGCGTTCACATAGTTGCCCATGCGCGCCAGCAGCAGGAAGGTGCGATCGAAGGGCCACTGGATCTCTGCTGTCTGTAGCTGCGTGAGCGCAGGGAAGGTGAAGACGATGAACTTAGGCTCTCCTGGCGGGAGATCCACGTTCCGCGGGCGATAGTACGCAGTCAGACACTTCCGGTTTGGAAGGAATGGAGTGCAGATCACTTGTGGTTGCGATGTCATAGATTCTCTCGTGTAACCAGAGGCGCTGCGCTGGTCGCCCAGCGCAGCCGATTTGCCCCTTTACGACGTGGGTTTATCGAGCGTCACATTGCCCAGCAGGGCAACGATGTTCTCGTCATTGATCACGATCACGTCTGCGTCTGCTGCACCCTGAAGCGCTGCGTCTGCCAGCCGGACGATGGCTGCGATGCCCGTCGCGATCTCGGGCTGGCCTACCATGCCAGCGCCGATCTCTGCGAGCACTGCAGTATCGTCAATGATCATCTTCACGTGCTTCTCGCCACTATCAACGCTCATGGTGACCTTCGCTGGCGTTTTCGCTGTGACTGAGGCTGCTGGCGCTGGCGTGGGTGTAGTCTGCACAGGCTGCGTCAAATCTGCTGACTCTGCTGCTGCGCCTGCGTCACTCGCGCTAGTCTGCGATGCTGTGCTGTTGGTTCCGTCACCTGCTGTCGCTGTTGTGTTTGTCTCGTCTGTCATGGTTCCTCTCGTTTCCGGTTTGAGGTTGAGGTTTATGGTGGACGTCTGCGCCCTCCGGTCAACTCTTAAGTTTCTTTAGCTGATCGATCAGGGGCTGCAGGTCATTGCGAACAGCAGTCACGCCTGCGATGGCTATCTCTAATCGCTGACCGGCCGTAGCTTTACTGATCTGTCCGTTTGCCAGCTGGCTTTCGATCTCCTGCTTGGCGTCCCAGTAGGTTTTGAATGAAAGCACCAGGGCATCCTTACCCTGCTGCGCTTTGGTGAGCAGGTCATAGTTCGCCTGGGACTTTCCACCGATGAGCGTGCCAGCGTTGTAGTCATTGCTGGCCTGGTCGATCACATCCTTGGCGCTGTGCAGGAAGCGCCATGTGTCCTTTTCAAAACTGGTGCAACCGGACGTGCTCGCTACGATCACAGCGAGTGCGATCAGGGCGATACCGCGCCGGAACAATCGTGTCTTGGCTTCTGTTATCTGGTTCATGGTGCTCCAGCTCCTTTTGCTTTCGTGTTGTCTTCCACGGGTTGCGTGGTTGAGGTTGAGGTTTGCGCAGGGTCGGGCTCGCCAGCTGGCGATTCCGGGATCCAACGGGTGAGCCACTGAAACTTCTGGGGCAACAGGCTCAGGATCTGCCCGAGTAGGGCATCGAAGAAAAATCCGATCAGGAAGGCAACGCGCGGATCGTGCAATAGTCCCGCGGGAAACGTGAGGCCGATGATCGAGAACAGCGAGGGCAGTGCCTGGGGATACGCCAGCAGCAGGGAAAACAGCACGATCTCAATGCTGGACCGGATGATCAGCGCAACCCAGTAAAAGCCGAAGTACCGCCCCCAGCTGTTGAAGCGCTTGTTCTGCTGCACAGCGTTGTTCGCCAGCATCAGCGTGAAGAGCAGATTGCCCAGCGCGAACGCGACATAGACCAAGTAAGCCAGCATTTTCGTATCCCCCTGTTTATCGGGGCGCAGCGCGTGATGCCTCAATCACCACGCGCGCGCACCGTTTTCCGCGACGGAGCACATCCGTCTAGTTTTACGGCAGCTCAACGCCGAGGAAACCTAGGCGAATGGTGTTCGCACCACCACCGTTGAGGTCCGTAACTGCTGCCTGGATCTGCCCACGCACGTTGAAGTCATAGGGCTGCAAGAGCGGGAATGGGTTTTGTGACGTCCCGCAGATGTTGTTCTGGTGTACCTGCGCATTCATGAACGGGCGCTTCGTGGTGCCATCAATGATCTGCACGGTGAAAGCGTTCGTTGAGACTGCTACCAGGAACTGCCAGCGGAAGGCGTGATCGAGGATGTTCACCGATCCGAATCCGGCTGCGTTCGCTGCGAGAGGTCCGATCACGATCTCATAAGCGAAGGTAAGGCCAGGCAAGATCTGCTGCCCGGATCCTCCGCACAGTGGGCAGGTCTGCCACTGCGAGCGATCGGGCGTTGCTACCGAACCTTGTCCGTTGCACATTGGGCACTTGTTCATAAGTTCCTCCAGGCGATACGCCTGCTCTCTCATCTTTCGTGTTTCTGATCTGTGCCTTACAACGCTTCCGCCCTTTGTCCACCCTGGGGTCTGTAGGGCGGAAGCGCGTTAAGGACTTTGCGCGAGGTGCTACTGCACTCCGCGGTAGAGCTCGCCGTCCAGGACGACGCGAATGGTCGCGCCGACGCCAGCCGGGTTTGCGCCAGCAGCTGCGAAGGCGAACGCCGTTTCCGGGTTCAACGTAGCTGCGAACGTCTCGCCAGCCTCGATCACGATGGGTTGTGACAAGGTGAAGGCTGCGCGTGAATCCACCGAACCGAGGCTGGTGGAGAACACGGGTGCGGAACCTGCCGGCGCCGTCCCAACCTGTGAGCTGGAGACGACCTGCGCGCCACATCCTGCAGCCAGCAGGATGAGTGGACCTTCAAACCATGGCTTCTTGCCCACGGTAAAGACCAGGCTCACGTTCTCAGCGATGTTCACCAAGTCCACCGGAACGGTGTTGTTGGAGACGATCACCTTGATCACGCGTACCACCAGGCGCTGCGGAGCAGGGAGCTGCCCTTGCAAAGCCATGTTGGTCTGAGCCAGAGTGCGCGCATTGCCGATGGGGTTCTGGAAGAGAGTGGTCTTAGCCATCGCAGCAGCAGCAGCGAAGGTCACGCTGTCAAAAACCGGTTGGTTTAAGACATCGTTGATCCCTGCGATGATGGGGTTGCGAAAGCCCCGGCCGAAACGGTTCCAGCCCAGGCGATTTGCGTTCTTGATGGCGCCATCGATCATCGCGGGACTGAACCGCTCGATCTCTGACGCTGCAATCTTTGTCTTCATAGTTGTCACCCCCTCACGGGTGAGTCTCATCACCTGCGTCCCACACTCACCCTCGCGGACGCAGCTGAAAATCGTTAACGTCTAGCGCCTACCAGCGAGTAGCAAAACGCTGGATCGAAGTGGGAGTGATGTCCGTCCCCTTTTGTGCCAGGGCACTGTTCGCGCCTGCCTGGACAACTTGGTAGTTGCCTGCAGGGGAGCTGACAGAGGGCAGCGGGAAACCGCTACCGACGTAATCACCCATTCCGTTGGCCGAATAGTCAGCATCGCCCAGGCCGGAAGTGCCATTGGCTGGCGCTGCCGGAGAGGTTTGGCTGACGTGTTCGGACCAGATGCGCTGGAACAAAGCAGACAGGCCACCAGCGATCACGCCACTGGCGATCGTCTTGGAAGCCCCCATCTTGTTAGCGAGGATCCCGAGAGCGATCGCAGTAGCTGCGTTCGCGCCATAGCCCAGCGCGCCAGCGTTCTTGTCGCCAAGAATCTGTTGCGTGAGACCACGGGTAGCGATACCGCCCACGAGAGCACCGGCTGCCAGCGCTGCTGTATCGCCCAGATCGAAACCTCCGAAGCTGGGATTGCGTCGCCGACCGCGGTAGCTTCGCGTCATGCGATAGCTGCTGTTTCTGCGACGCCTGGAGCGATGGAACGCGACCGGATTGCTCTTCCGGCGTCGCCCCTTCGATCTGCGTCGCTTGCGCGGATTCGTCATAAGTGTCAACACCCCCTCTCCGACTGGATTTTTCTTGTGCCTGCGCCGGCGCTGGGCCGGACGCCTGCGGGAAACTTGTTTGCGCACTGCTGCCTTCTTCGCTTTGCGCCTGCGCGGATTCACCACGCGTAACCTTCTGATCGTCACCATAAGTGCCTGCTTCCTTTCGCCTCTAAAAGCAAACTCCCCACGCGTGCCGGACCTGACTGCATCCGTACATCGTGGGGAGATGATTTTGTTTCCTACTACTTCAACTAAGCTGCGATCTGCATCCTTCCGCCGACAAAGTACATCCGGCTTCCGGCTTGAGGCGAGCGCAGTAACAGCACCATCAGGTTGCCGGACTCGTCCGGCGTCACGTCAATGGTCAACATCAATTTCTCGCTGGCTTGTCCGTTGTGGACGATCAGCCTGCGGATCGGGCCCAGCGCAGCCATGCCTTGCAAGTTGCCCTGCAGGAACGTCACCAGCGACTGGGGCTTCTTGATCGACTTCCGCCTCTGTCCTCCGCACGTCGCGCAGTCCGGATCACTCCACTTCTTGCTTCCGCCCATACTGCCCGTGCTCATCTTGGCCGTGCCGGCGCAGAGCGTGCATTTGATCTTGCCCGTGCCTTTGCATTCCGTGCAGTCGGTTGGGTCCGGCACCGTGCCTGCGCCCCTGCAGGTCTTGCAGGTGGGCTTGAAAGTCCCCGTCTTCGCCAGGCAGTCCGGACAGTCCTTCACGCGACTCATCTTCTTGCCTGAGCCTCCGCACGACATGCAGGCGCGCTGGCCTTTTGTGCATTCGTCGCACGTGGTTGCGCAATCCGGGCAGGGCTCGCCGGTAAGCTCGCGCAGATCTGGCAGTTGCCCAGGCCAATCAGACAAGCAGACGATCTCGCCCGTCTCGTTGCTCTGCGCGATGGTGGGGCCTTCGCCCCTAAATTCAATGTCGCCCCTGTCGGTCTTCAGGATGGCGATGCGCCCGATGAAACGATGGGCGCCGGTGCGCACGATGGTGTCTTGCGCGTCGATCACGTTCTGCAAATTGAGGTTTTGCATCTCACTGGTCCTTTCACTGAGAGGAGCTGCGCGCCGGCGCTGCAATGTTGGCGTCGCTGCCCTGCGTCGTCTTGATGTGCTTGAGGTGGACATCTACTTGGGTTTCCCTTTCTGTACTACGATCTCGAATCGTTCTGTGGTGAACATCTCTCCGCACGCGTCGCACGAGTAGAGGTTGGGTTTGTCGTCGTCCACTCTACGCAGGGCGTTATGTACGCATGGACTATCCATCAGTCAACGATCCCTTCCGGCTTCACCTGGTAATTCCCGCCCACGATGTGCAGCTGCTTATTCAGCCGGTCGTACATCAGCCGGGGACGCACCCCGCTCTCCTCGCCAAACTCATGCACGTAAGTGATGGCTTTGAAGTTGTCCATCTTCTTGCGCGTGAAGTACTCAATGCTCTTGAACTTGTCCTTGGCGCCGGGCATCCCGCGCAGCTCGCCCAGGTCGATCAGGTCCTTGGTGCGGTCCACGCCCTTGCGCCCGTTGAGCAGTGGGGTAACGTCCTGGTCCCCACCGATCAGGAAGAGCTGGCGTCCCTTGGGATCGCTGGCCACCATCACGCTGTCACGGTCCGTCTCTGGGAAGTCGATGGAGATCGCGCCATCCACCACCAGGCGCACCAGCGTGCCCAGTCCGGCGTAGGCGTCACGGGAGACGATGCGCTGCAGCACGTCTGTCAGCTTGGTTGCCTCGCGACCGTGGAACTGGCGATAGAGTTCGGCTGCGTCGCTGAGGTTCCCGTTGCGCTTCCGCGCGCGTGCTTTCTTACGCGGGTTGGCCTTCCTGAATTGCACCACTGCGCCTGAATAGTGGGCCATCTTGTTGCCCCAGAATTCAATGTCGTGGTCTGCTGCCCTGCGCTCAGCTGGAGTGCGCGCCATCTTCAACGCCTGGCGTGCCTGCTCCCACTGATGCTTCGCTGCCTGATATTCGGCGACTGGGTTCTTCCGCTTCGCACTCACTGCGCGCGATCGTCCATGCTTGGAATAGTTCCGCGGGATCCGGCGCTTGCCCAGCTTTGCCGGCCGCAACTCTCTGATAGCCTTGCGCGTCCAGGGATGGAAGATGCCTTTCTCGAACTCGCCGAAGGCAACATTCTTCACGCGCCTGCGCTGGGCAGGATTGAGCTTCGTCTCGTTGCGACTCATCACCAGGAAGCGTCCACCAGAGCGCGTGAGTACGAACTTAATGAACGATCCGGGAGTCGCCTGCTCTTTGCGCACCGCATCGGACTTCTTCTGGAAGGACCCGTGGAACTGGAACATGCGCCCCTGCCCAGGGTTTGAAGCTGCCCCCCGCGAGGGGTTCTTGCGGTGGGGGCGCGCGGAAATCAGTGGACTGCGGTCCTTGATCATCTGCCGGATCTGCGCGTCTGTGTAGTCGATCGCCGGACTGCCGGACAGGTTCTTGTCAGACGCGCGACGCCCACGCACCTTGCTGCCGGCAGCAGCTGCATCCCACTTGGGGCGATGGGTGGCTTTCGCCAGCTTCACGTATCCGCGTCCAGTCTTACGGGCAGCGCGTCCAGCTCCACGCAGGAAGTCCCCGAAGAGGCCATTCTGGCTTCTTCCGCGCTTCCGGTTTGTCCTTCGCTTCTGCATTTGCTTTTAACTGACTACTGGCTACTGACTACTTGTTCCGGGTGATGGGAATCACCTGCGCATTGCTGCCGAATGGCCTGGTGCCCTTAAAGCGCGTCGCCCGATTCGACATCTTGAACACCCTCATCCTTGGCTTCCCGTTCTGCATCCATGTAACTCGGTAGCCCACAATGTTCTTTGTCCCAGCATCCAGCACATACGCCACGCCTGCTCCCTTTTTCTCTTACAACCTTGACATCGCAAATGCGCCCACGCCCAGCGCAGCGATCACTGCGATCGCTGTCCACGGGATGCTGCTGGGTACCTGGTCTGCCTGTCCTCCAGCTGCGCGAACATCGCGCGCACATTGCTCTAATTGAGCCTGCAGGACTTCTGGTGACACATTCGCGCCAGCACGACGCGCGTTTTCCTGACAGATCCCGATCTGATTCTGGAGCTGTGATTCTGTGATGGGTATCCCCACCGTGTTCAGCACTGTGTTCGATACGCCCTGGGCTGCGCTGTAGATTGCATCGCTGATCGGACGATCTGACTTCGTTATCCACGTTCCTGCCGAACAGAGAAGGCCCAGCGGATCGAGCATCAACCCGGTCGTCGCATCGAACGTGCACCCTATGTCTTGCGCTGTGATGCTATCGCCCATACCTCTGCGCCTGGGTATGCGACGAGAAGGGAGTACGCGTGCTGCTGCGCTACGCACGTACATAATCCCCCTCTTGACTTTGCGAATGTAGGGGCAGAGAATTCCGGCATTCCTTATGCCTACTAGCCTTCCCCCGAAGCGACGCCATGTTGTTCGCAACGTCGTCATCGGGCTGCTCGCGCTGCCCGTGTTCTTTGTCGTGACACTCATCTACCTCGCTGCCAATCCGCCCCAGATGGAATGGCGAGCTGATCCGGCTTATAAGTTCCAACTGGGTCCGGGGGGAAGACAGACCGTCACGCTCACACGCACGGGCCCTGAGGGACACATTAGATTGGAAGTTGTGAGCACTGTTGCGCCAGTTGTCTATGCACTCAATGGTGTGGAGTGTTCCGGTTCGGGCATGGAATCGACTGTCGAATGCGTGGTGCGTCCTGGTGCCAACGTTATAACTATCGCCGATGCGCGTAGCGCGACTAGTAGCCTGCTGGCTATTGGGGCTGCTGCCCTTCTTGGCATGAAGGGCACTGCTGACGACGCGCTGCGATCTAATATCGTCACCATCACTACCTATAGTCACGAGTGTGTCGCCCACTGCTTGCTGTACACGTTGGCGCAAAGTGCTGCTGCTGCGAATGCGCGCAAGGAAGCTGCTGCCCAGCGAGCTGCAGTGCAACAGCGCGCCCAGCCTTCCAACCCTTTGCCGACTGCAACGGAGATCTGTCCACCTGTTCGTCAACGACTGGGCGTCCACACAGAATGCATCACTATTGGACCTGGTGATTTCATCCGGACGGGTGACGTGGGCTACAATCCACCGGTTGGGCGCTTGACTATTGACAGCCAGACACCCATCGACATCCATATTCACACTCTCGCTGGATCGGGCTGTGATATTTCTGGAACGACGCACTTCGTTTTCGAGTGCAGCAACCAGGGCATCATGCAAGCAGTAATTGTGCTTCACGATCCCAGACCTGCTCAGCCTGGATACTTGCGCGCCCCCATCTTTTTCAGCTGGCGAGAAGATGATTGCAGTTCGACATGCGAGGACATCGTTGCTGGGATTCCCGCACAGTATCGACAATAGAAGTAGGGTCTTCATGCAGTCTTTTTCCCCACCTCGTATGCGAATCCTGTAACGACCAGTGTGCCCAGCGCCAACTGGATAGCTGTCTTCATGGGCAGCAGCGTTGGAGGCTGGGGCGCGCGTCGTCTGCGCTTCGATCCGCCAGATCCCATCGCATTCAGCAGGAACGCTCCACCGATCAGCGCGCCCACGCCCAGCAGGACATTAGTGGGCGTCGCGAGCGCTGCGATCGTGCCCAGCGGATCTGTGCTGAGATCTCCCAGCCCACGCCCAGGCGGAAGGGCGAAGTACGTGTTTTGCTGAGGCGCGTTTTGAGCCAGCACGTACATTAGCGTCTCCTTCCGGCTGCAATTGCTGCTGCGCCTAGTAGAAGCGCAGCTCCACCCACGTAGATCCAGTTGGGCGTGGTGCCGAAGATCGAGGTGGATGCGGGAACTACTTTCCCACCAACATTCTTTATTCCGCCTGAGGGATCCGTAAGCCACCAGAGCGCGCGATCAGTGAGCGTCGCTGAGTTGGCAGCGTTCGCGTTGATGGCATTCGCATCCTGTGTGAGCGCCTGCGTCAACGCAGTTTGCGTCGCTTGGCTGGGAGCAAACACAATCTTGGGGGGCTGTATGTCCCCACTTGAGTCCGGGTTGGTGTCTATGGGCGGAATGCTGCCAGATGGAATAAAGATCGCATCATCTCCGAAGCGTCCCAGCCCACGCACGCCTCGCATCCCGTTCATGCCTCGCGCGATACGGATACCATTCAGCCCAGCACGTGGTCCCCAGGGGAATTTCGATCGTGGACGCACTACGTACATAGTCAGCGCCTCCCTCTGCGCGCAGGTTGCGCTGGCGACGTTCCGCCCAGCAATGAGTACGCTCCGAACGCTGCGATAGCCCAGCCCCACCAGGGAACATCAGACAAGCTGAAACTGGACGTTGTTGCCGACGCTGATGCTGTAGCAGTGCTCGCGATCGCTGGGGGCAGCGCGCCTACCGGAGGCATCACGTAGTTCGGCGCCGGATCCGTGTTCTGCGTCACCACGGAATTGTCCACGCTCACCGGAGGCGGAACATATGGCACTTCCGGCTTGAATGGGTTGCCCGGATTCGCAGCGATGCAATTTCCCTTCGCGTCGTACTGCCTGCATCCCCCTTCGGGCTCCGGCTTCATCCTGCCCAAGCCGCGCAGCGATATCACTCCACGAGGTCCGGCGCCTCCGCGAACATATCCGCTGAGGTTCTGAATAGTTGCTTGCGAACTTCCGCGCGCACGTCTCGCGTACATCAGCGATACCTCCCGCGCGCAGCTTTTTTGTGCGTCAAGTAATAGCCAGCTCCGGCAACTCCCAGCAACACTGCCCAGTTAGGCAGGAAGCTCACCCATGTGGATCCGGTGAGGTTGAGCGAATCGAACGCGCTCGAGATTGACGTGGACAGGCTGCTGAGCGCGTCGGTTGCTGTTACAGCGGGAGTTGATGCTGCTACCGCTTGCGCTGCCGGAACATAGCCAGCATTCAGCAAGGCCTGCGCCTGGTCGACGCTGTATCCGGGAAAGATGCGCGACGTTCGCGACGCGCGCGCCATCACCAGGTTGGCGTTTTCCGCAGTCGTTTCGTCTGACATTGATGTGGCCGGCTGCGCTGAACTCTGGGCTGCGCCCGGAACATACATATCCGTGCAGACGCGCCCACCGGTTGCGGGATCCACGTAACACTGCGTCTCGCCCATGCCCCTGCGCGCCTTCACGATCACGCCTCGAATGGCGCGTGCCCTTGAACCTGTTGGCCGGATTGTTGCGAGCTTATACATTCGTTATCGCGATACCAACATCACCAGTAAACCGATGCCTCCCACGCCCAGTGCCAGCGTAGTAGGCGAGATCGATGAAAGAGAAAAACTGCTGCTGCTCGCGTTGGCTTGCGCGAGCTGCGCTTGTAATAGCGCGAGCTGGGCAGGCGTCATGCCCGTGGTTGAAATGATCTGCCCCGAAGGAGTGACGATGGGCTGCGAGCTGCCCCCACTGGTCGCTTGAATAAGGTTGCTGGCTGCGCCGGCACCGGCCGTGATCAGCTGAGGCAAGGTGTCAAGAAAATCAGACCAGTCGCCCATGCCCCCGTTTGAACGAGCGCTCTTGCATCTTCCACCACATCCTGCGCAGCCCAGTCCGGAGATTCGCCGGCGCACGCCCTGCTTGTAGGGCCATGGCTTCACGTCGCCCATCCCGTACAGTCCTCTTCCGCCTCCGCGGGCTGGACGCACGGGGCGCGTGTCACTGTAATTACTGGGCAGCGAGCACGCGATGGGCACTGGGATACCCTGATTCACGCGCGCGAGCTGCGCCGGAGAGCACGCGTAGATAGGCGACCTGTTGACTGGTCCACCGTAGGCAGGCAACGGACCCCCTGCATACGGAGGCGCGACGGGCACGCGTACCGGATCTCCCAGCCTGCGCGCGGTGTTGGTTCGCGTGTACATCAGCGTCTCCGTCCTTTGCGCGTTGCCAGGGCGATGCCTGTGAAGATCAGTCCACCCCAGATGATGGTGCTCAGCGGGATCCCGTTCACGCTGCCCAGGTTGGGCGTGTTGAGCGTGGTGCCGATGTCGATGCCATAGACGGGCGTCTGCCCGTGCGCGATGCGCGAGCCCACGCCAGCAACGATGGGATTCAGCGCGTTGATGATCTTCACTGTGTCATCGACTGCGCCCCCTCCGTTTCCAGAGTCGTCACCCATGCCTCGCGATCTTCGAACGATTCGCATACCACTCCCCCTCATCCCGCTCATGGGCGTAAATGTTTGCGAGCGCTGTGCGCCCTGCACTTCCCAGCCCGGAGTTGCGCTGGCTACGGTGGTATCCAGTGGGATCCAGTCGCCCGTGCGCTTGTTCTGCACCACTGCGTAGACGTGGGAATAATCAGGATTGTTACCGACTGCAACGGTGCGAAACGCGACGGTGTGCCCCAGCGCGCGCAGCAACGCAGCGATCAGCATGGAGTGGTCGTCGCAGTCGCCAGCGCGCAACTGCATGGTGACGAGCGGAGACTGTAGGCGCTCACCGTCTTCATTGCGGAAACTGATGTTGTCTTTTACCCAGTTGTAGATTGCGTTGATCTCGCCGCTGGCGTCGCGATTCGCGACTGCGCTGACGATCTGGGTTGCCAGCGCGATGATCTGTGGATTCAGCACGCCCTCGCGCCCGTCGACCAGGCTGCGCATATAGCGCACCGTGCGGAAGGTGCCGGAGTCACCTGCGCGCAGTGGATAGCTGTTCGCCCTGTAGAAAGCGCCGGACGCGCTGGCGGGACTGCTTGATGGTGCAGCAGCCGGAGTGGTGGGACCCGGGAAGGGAATGATCTTGTCTGGCCTTTGCGTTGCCATGGGGTGTGTTGGTTACACACCCTCTCCCCGCCGAGTAACGATCAGGGACTTTGACGCCTTTGGTCGTCTCCGTCTTGCACAGCACTGGTCAGCCTCTCCCCCGAGCGGATACCAGTTGTGTGATCGCTACCGTTGGGGAGAGAGTTTTGCCTTGTGGACCTTCCAATCCACCTTCAGCCTTCATCTTCGGGGCGGGTTGCCTCGCGAGTCAACGTGTAAGTGCAAATTAGGTGTTTACTAATTTATGTCGGACGCACTAGATGTCGCTACTAGTTAAGTACACTACCCACTAGTGCGACGGTCGCTCACCGTTGCATTCCCGCTGATTTTGGTGCAGTAAATGCCGGAGATTAGAAGGCGCAGAGGCGCGCAAACACAGAAACCACTCGCGCCGGAACGTCCTGCCGATGATTCGCAGGCCTTGGAAGACCTGGAAGATGGCGAAGAGCTGGATCTTGGCGCCGATGATGGTGATCCCGTGGAAGAGACGCCTGCGCCCCGTCGCCGGTCCCGCACGCGCGCTGCTGATCCGGCACTAGATCCTGCGCCTGCAGAAACTGCTGCGCCTAACGCATCCCCAGCTGCGACGGAAGACTTCTGGACAGCTGTTGCCGGACGCGACGAAGTATTCTGGGGCAATCACAACGCCTATCTCTACCGCACGCATCCCCAGGTCCTGGGCGGGATGAATGGCAGCAAACACAACTACATCTCCATCTTCTCCCGCAACTTCGACATCGAAGACGTCCGGCAGTTGCATGGTGGGGGTGGTTACAAGGCTGTGTTGAAAAACCAGGCGTCGCGCAAGCAGGTGATGCCAGACTTCTTTTTCTCGATCGAGGGTGATCCTAAATTCATCGCTGGGCAGCGCTTCAAGGAATCCGGCGAGCCCGTGCCAGTAGGATCTCCCGCTCCTCCCGCACCCCAGCCCAGCGCGACCAGCGATGCTGCTGGGATCATCCGCGAGCTGGCGTCTGTGTTGAAGAGTGATAAGCCTGCCGAGAATGCGCTGGCTGACGCAGTGAAGATCATCAAAGAGGTCCGGTCCCTTGATGTCACCTCGGAAAAGAAGGGCGAGACGTCTTCACTGGCTGACGCGTTGAAGTTGATCAAAGAGCTCCGTAGCCTGGACGGGGATAAGAAGAGCGAGACGTCTTCACTGAGTGAGGCGCTCACCCTGATCAAAGAGATCCGCAAGCTGGACGATCGTGGGGACCGTGAAGACAACCCCTCGTCGGGCGGAATCGGGCAGTTGAAGGACTTGCTCGGCTCTGACACTGTGGGCGACCTGGTGATGCGTGGCTTAGAGAAGGGAGCTGGGGGTGCTGGCGAGGCTGGTTGGGGAATCTTCGCGCGCGCTGCAGAAAAACTGGCTGACAATCTCCCGCAGATCATCGCCGGAGTGAAGGATCTGATCGCGCAGCAGATGCAGATCGCGATGATGCGCAATGGTGCGCAGCCTCAGCGTCCTGCGCTCCCAGCTGCGCGACCTGGCACGATAGCTGGTGCGCCTCCGGTCGTAACTGGTGCGCCTCCCGCGGGAGTTGCGCCGGCGCAGATCCAACCAGCTCCTATTCCAACCACGGGGCCCACACAAGAGGAAGTGAACGCGAACCTCGATCGCATCAAGGCGTCGATCGTGCAGTCATTCGACGCTGGCGATCCTGGCGACATGGCTGCAGTGAGCGTCGCGCGCACGTTCCCCGATCTGGTGCCTGCGTTGAAACCCTACTTCGCCCAGGTGGACGCAGTGGTGATATTCGCGAAGAGCGATCAGATCCTTTCTGCCATCGCTTCACATGAAGAGTTCCCGCAGTTTGCGGAAGACTTCATCGCGAAGCTACAGAATCCCGCATGGGTCCCGCCCGACGAGGAAGACGAGGAAGAGGAAACTCCGTCGCCCATCCTATTGAAGACTCCGGGGCAGGGCACACAGCCGGACGGACCTAAGCCTGCGTGATGCGCAAGATGGGTTATTACTGGAATCGGGGACGTCAGCGCAATAGACGCTCTCGCAATCGTCCGTACCGCTCCGCACGCCTCTTGAAACTCACGCGACAAACACCCTCACTGCGTCAACGTCTCGCGCGCTGGTGGGAGAAAGTGGTCCGGCGAGCGTCCAGATTTTAGGTGTTGATGTTGCTCTTGTTCTTCCTGGCGTAGTTCTTCGGCACTAGTGGTTTCCATCCCTGTCTTTGGTAGTCAGATTGCAATTCCTCCTATTGGAAGATTTTGATGTTGGTTCTATCGAATGAAAGCCTTTTACCGCGCGTAGCGCATCCGATTGCCTTTGACGTTATCCACATTCTGCACAGGCGAGATCTACCAGTACTACTCTCAGTGGTTTTAATCTCATAGGTCACACCCTCTTAGGAATCGGTAAACCACGCACGTCTTCCGGACTGATCCGCACACAGTATTCAGACTTTCGCGCACCTCTTCACAGGAAAAGCGCGCACCTCTAAAACGAGGATTTCCACGTGTGGATCGCGCGCAGTGACAACTTCTGTTGTCGCCTGACAACGATTGTTGTCACTCACCTCGCGCAGTGACAACGATTGTTGTCACCTGCTAACTTGCAAGGAAGATGCTGCGCGTGAACGTGTGTAGAGAGTGGTTAACAGGCGCAGCGGTACCGTCCGGTATTTCGCGCTGACGATCGCATTCACCCGCATTAATACAGGGCAACGCGCAGAGGCGCTCCGGTACGCAGCTCTCCCGTCGCGCTAGTTTGAGGTTGGTTCAGGACTGACAACGATTGTTGTCAGAGGTTGGGTGGTTTGGGCACCAGCCCGTTGATAGTGCTGCGCGGGATCCCGTCAGCAGTCAGGCGCCTGCGCAATTCATTCCAGAATGCGCCCAGGCAGTGTTCTTTGCCCTGCCATTCGTTCATCAGGGCGTGGAAGACCTTTGACGCAGCCATCGCCTCCGCGGACGCGCGTAAGGGCGCCAGCGCACGGGCGTAGCGTTCGCGCTCTGCCTCTGCCTCTTCCATGGTGAACTGGCGCACGGGCAGGTACAGGATGATCGCCGGGCCGCGCACAACTCTGTGCGCAGTCTGGACCGGCTTGGGGTGGGCGACTCTGATCAGTCCCATCCGAGCGAGCTCGCCGTTGGCGCGATAGATCGACTTGATGCTGAGCCCCAGGGCTGCGCTGATGGTGCTCTGCCTGGGGTTCACAGCCCCGCGGACCTTGGCTGTCTTCTTATCGCGATCGAGCAATCCGCACATGATGTAGTAGCTGAGGACCAGGCGCGCTTTGTAGCTGAGATCCAGGCGCGCATCCCAGAGCCAGATGGGGATCATCTTGAAACTGTCCCAGCTCTTGAAGCCGATGGCTTCCTCCAGCGCGTGGAAGAGATGGCTGACGTTGGGATCCTCTTTGATGTCACGCAGCGTGCCTACTTTATATTTGTCGTCGCCCACTGCGTTAGGGATGCGTAGCTCGTACCGGTTGGCCTCAGCGAATCCTCTCCGGCGATTGAGCATGATGGCAACGCCAGCCTTGCTTCGCCGGCGCGCGCGATCGAGCACTCTTCGGCCGGCGCGACGCGCCACGTCCTTCTGCAATGAGGAGTGGCGATCGCGATCGGCATCACTCCACTGTAGGGGAGCGAACTGGCTGATCCACCTGGTAAACGTCTCACGCGTCACGTTGGTCATGGCGCCTAGGTCCTGCTGCGTCTTCAAACGGAACTGCCTGCGATTCTGTCCGTGGGCAGGCAGGGCGCCAGAGACGATCAGCGCGAACGTGGACGCGAGAAAATGCTTTTTCTGGGGACCACGGTAGGCGAGCAGCACGCGCGGGATGGCGCGCCCCTCGCCGGCGCTGGCTGGGATGCCGAATTGTTTTTGCAGGTGCTCCGGTGTTTTCAGTGTCTTCATAGTTTGCTATCTCCCCGATGGGGCTGGTGCTGGGGAGAGAGTTTTCACGTTGACTCTAATAAAGGTGAGGCTAGGCGGAAGTGGTTGCCAGATCTTTCCGTCTGCTGATAGCTCGATCACGGTGCCTTTGGGGAGCACCGTAAGCTGTTGCGCGAGCCCAGCGAGCTCGCGGAAGTCGCGCTGGACTAGATCCATCTCTTCGCACTCAGGATTGTCCAGAACACGATTGCGATGGCGCAGCACGAACTTTCCATGCTCGCCTTCCCAGACGGGTGGGGGTTCGCAGAAGTCGAACGCGCGCAGGGCGCCATCATCGGACTCGATGGACCAGCGCTCACAGCAGACGTAGTGCCTGGGCAGCTGCTGGCGAACGGTGCCGGAGCTGATCTGGAAAGTATCCGTTGGCTGCACTGCTGGCAACTGCTTCAACCGGGGGCTGAGTTTGCCTATACATATACCGCTGGTCAGCACGATCATCAGAAGAGAGAAGAGATTTATTTTGCTAATTGTCATGCGCTGGCCTCTGCTGGCTGCGCAACCTTTATATGGCCCACATCCGGTTGCCAGAATTGCTGCAGGTGTGACGAATAGCCAAGGCGAGCTGGATGTTTCGGCTGGCCGGTCTTCGTTAGCCCGAAACAAAAGACAGGTTGGTTAATGAGGCGCAGCACTTCCTCGATGCGTGCAGGTGGGCGCGTCTTGCCAGCGATCGCGAGCACCCTGGGCAAGAGTTCGCCCCAGGCTGCAACCCATGTCTTCACGCTCTCACGCGAAGCAGCCTTTGTGATCCACTGATCACACTCTGGCCCTTTGGGATCTGCGGTGCCAGCGAGTGCGCGAGGGTAGGGTGAACGGTAGGCGTATAGATTCACTACGATGATCCCGCTGTGAGAAAAGGCTTTGGCAAACCCACAGCACTTCCGGATGGTGGGATCGTCAACGGTCCCATCAGCTGTGCTGGGATTGAGCATGACGAATCCCATCAGCGGACCGTGGGACAGTGGCGCCCACGATCGACTCAGCCAGTAGCGATAGGCCCCTTTGACCAGTGCCTCTGACACTAGATAGCTGCACTTGTCCACTTTGACGGATATCTTCATGGCGTGCCCTCGCGCTTCGCCTCGCGCACTTCCTTGATCTCTTTTATGGCAGCGTCGGTTGCAGGATCCCGGACGATCTCCCACTCCGCAGTGATGTCAGGCGCGGTAGGCGTGTACTCGTATCCGTTCGTGCTGCGTAAGTGGTCAAGCACTCCACCGGAAAAGAAGATGCTCACAGATCCTCCAGTCCAGTGCTTTGCGCGAGCATGGAAGCGTCTGTCACGATCGATGTATTTCAGCGCGTCCAACATATCCAGCTTGGTGGGGTTGGTGGATGTGGGCGTCAGCGCAGTCGCAGCAGCTTGCGCAGTGTGCAGGTTCATCATCCGATTTAGATAGGGGAGCACTGCGTTGAATACCAGTGCCAGATTCTCCAGCGGGATGGCTGGCGTATTCTCATCTGCGCGGAAGGCGTCCACCAGCTCAGACGTCACGAACTGGTGTTGAGGCACGCTGGGCAGGGTAGTGTTCCCACACTTCGCGCACGCACCATACATGATCTCTCCGCAGACGCTGCAGCTGGGCATGGTGAAGTCGGTGACGAAGTTGGCTGTTGCTGCCTCGCCTACTGGCGGAAAGAGTGTGTCCACCAATAGATCGACTGCATCCCGTAGGAATGTGACGCGTCTCTCTGGAGGCACTGCAGTGCTTTGCGCATGCTGTAGCAGCGCACGGATATCGGCTAGGTAAGTGTTCTTCATCTGACGCCTTTCATCCCGCGTATTAGGTGCTCACGCTCTTCTAGCTTGGGGAACTGCTGCACTGGTGGATTGCCCACACAGACACAAGGCTCAGGACGCGCGCGCGTTGGATCCGGCGCAGGCGCTTTCGCCAGCAGGGAAGAGAAGAGCAACGCGAGCGTGAAGAGGTAGGTCATCGTTGCGCCCTCCGCTGTTTCGCGTTGTAGAGGGCGATGGCAACGCAGCAGCTGCAGCCGATCACTACACCTGCCAGCGCATCCTGCCCGGAAATCACGCCTAGGTTTTCCAGCAACTTTGCCAGCGCAATTCCGATAAGAAAGATGACGATCTCGTGCAGTTCCAATATTCGGTTGGCTAGAAACAGCCCTGCGATTGCGAGCACCAGTAAGAGGTTCACCTGCACTCCTCTTCAATGTCTGCCTCACTGGGCTCTTCATCTGCGGACGCAGGCAGCGCCTTACCATCTGGCAGGGAGATCAGCTTTATCCCGCGACGGGTAATGGATTCGATCGCCTTGCGCGCAGCTTCTTCAGTACAGGGATTCAGCGCGTAGATCGCACTGGGATTGATCAGCCGGGTGCGTCCGGGCTCACGCTCACGCTTTACCTTGCTACCTTCGGGCGCCCAGCGCTCGTGCCCAGCCTCATCGCTGACATAGCCTGGATCCACCAGTGTGTACTCACGCTCTGGCAGTTCGGGCACGTCCAGCTGGAACATGGCTGCATTGCCGAAGTATTGCGTGGTGACGTACCCAGCCTCGCGCTGATGCCCGAATAATTCCAACATCGCCCAGCCGGTGAATTGCGAGTTGTTATCCATTCAGAGTATCCCCCTTTCACGCTTCTCAACCTGCTTCGCATCGTAGTAACTCTTGGGGCGCGCACGATTGATAGCCATCTTGTCATTGACTAGTGCGCTGAGATCGTTGGCTGTCTCTGACGCGAGGGCCCACAAACACAGCTGCACGTCTGCCATCTCTGCCTGCAGGTCAATGTCTTCTTCTTCCATGCACTTCGCGAGCACTCTGGCAACTGTGTTCTCTATGACGTCGATCGGCATCAGTCCTGCGTGGCAGCACTCAACCACTTCCTCTAGTAGCGCGCGCAGTCTGATTCGTATTTCCCCTGGCTGGCGTGGAAATGTCCGGCGAGTCCAGTCCGTAACGCTGTCTTGTGTCTCAATCATTCAGGCCACTCCCACATTGGATTGCGCTGAATGGCAGGAATGCGATGCGTGTCGATGGGGCAGATCAGCGCACCTGCCCCCCCCCCGATCACAAAGGCAGCTGGAGATGGTTGCGCAGCTACCGTCCAGCTGGCGATAGACCTGCGTCTGATGTTGCTTCCGGCGCAGCGTCATGGTGACTGTCTCCACGCCGAATGATGGGACCTCACCAACTGCAGGCTGCTGCGTCGGTGCGAAGATCGCCGGACGCGAGGCCATGAACCTCTGCTGGAATGCGCGCTCGTCTTTGTCTGGATGCCCTAGCATTTCTAACCTTTATATGGCGGGACGCTTATGGGGTTCACGCTCGCCCTCCCCGCCCCCTGCTTACCGCGCGCTACATCACCCAGGGGCGTGTTGCCTTGCAACATCGTTATTTGCGTCTGCGAAAGCTGCGTCTCCGAACCACGCGACGCGTCTCCACCACGCTGACGGGGATAACCTGATTGCTGCTCATCCCTTCGGCCATGTGCCGGAAATAATCCAGCATCACCATGATCACAGCGTTCTTCGCGCGTCGCGCTGCTGCATTCGCCTCCTCTGCAGCCTGCTCCTCATTCACCCATGCGCGCATCTGGCTAAACAGTAACTCCCGATTATCTTTGGGTACGGCCTTGCGTTTCCGTTTCTTCATGTGATCTCCTTTTTTCTAACGAACTAGTTTGTTGATCGCGCCTTCTAAGAGACGCGCGTTCTTACGGTGCTTATCCTTGAGTCCTGCCAGCAGCACATCCACCACCAGCCCCGCATCCGATCGCCAGCTAAGCCGGGCACGGACTCTGCAGAGCAACGCGATGCCTCTTTCCACGCGCATTTGACGAACAGTTAGGGCGTGCGCGTGACGTCCGTTCCGTCTGGTTAGAACCTTTTCCGCTTCCCGCTGCTTTGCAGCCTTGGACAGATACGGGAGGGGCTTCTTTTTCTTAAAGTGCTTCATCGTCGTTACGCTGCGCGTCTCTTGCGTCGCGCAGGCTTGCTCATCGCTTCCATCCATTTATCCAGTGCAGCTTTAGAGAAGCGCCAGCTGCAGCCCTCGCCGGCGCCGAGTTTGAATGTAGGCACCACTTTGGTGCGCGCGTAATCGCGCAGCTTGTCTTCACTCACGCCCAGATACTCAGCAGCCTGGTGAATATTCAGCATTGCATTCATCGTCGGGCGCTCCTTCCGAATAGCTTGCGCAGTCGATTCATCTCCTGAATCTCTTGCACAGTCATAAGTGGGCGCAGGCAGCGCCAAAGGTGAGCGTCAAGAGATCGATAGTTGCGCAGGTCGCCCTTCCACGCCTTTTCCAGATCCCGATCAGCTGCAGTGCGATCGCGCGGGTTGGGCACTCGATTGGACGACTGATCGCTCAGCGTTGCTTCGATCGCTGTATCTATGGCCTGCAGCAGTCGATTGATCTCTGACTTGTTGACGATGGCGCCCTTAGCGCAAGGCTTCATGCAGCCTCCACCACGTGGACCTTCATTCCGTCCACTGCGCGCATATATCCGTTGTCACTGCGCATGAATCCCATCTGGCTGAGGCGTTTGAATGACGCTGACAGATTGGGCTGCGACTCAGGGAATCCCAGCGACTTCAACTCTTCCAACGTCTCTTTGTTGGTCTTGCGCGCGTCAAAGAATCCCTGGGACAGCAGCAGGGCCATGCGCCCATCAGTGTTCTTGGTGTCCATCTCCAGCTTCTCGCGCTTGATCTTGACGTCGATCTCCGGACGGATCTTGGTGACTTCCAGCAGAGGTGGGCACTCCATCGCGAGGCGTGCTTTGATGGCCTTGTAGAGCTGGTCCACCATCGCGGAATCCATCCCACTCACGCTGGCATTTGCGAGCCCTGCCTGCGCGCTGAGTGGCGCAGGTTTTACTGGTGGTGGACTATCGGGAGCAGGGGTACTCTTAAGGCCAGCAGCGCCAGCTGCGATCCGGGCACCGTTGCGCATCGCTGCTATCTCGTCACGCAGGTCCTTTAATTGGATCTCCAGTGTGGCGCGTGCTGCTTTTTCCTCTTCGTAAAGGGCTTTGTACATTTCATCGTCTCCCACATTTGAGGTTGTGGGGCGCGCCGGTGGGGCATTTTTGCCCAGCGCGATCAGCACTGCTTCTTCATCGTTCATCCAGGCTGGCTGCACGTAGACCTTATGGATGTGCTCGCCCCAGCAGGCGTAGAACTCGCCCAGCTTCAACTTGGCGATGTCAGCTTCCTTCGGGCGCTTGATCCCCTTGGGGATATTGCCCAAGGCGCGCTCCACTTCATTCGCTTCGCGTTGCACGCCGATCAGCCAGACTGCGCAGGCGCGCAGCACCAGCTTTTCCACGCCAGCCATGTCCTGCGAATCGATCCAGATGTAGTTCTTTAGTCCGGCGCCCTCGCGTGCCAGCTTTTCCACTTCCAGCTGCACGGGCGTCTTCCTGCCCTGGGGCACAAACTTCCACGCCTCTGGGATCAGCGTGACCACGTTCTCTTCCTGCTTGTGGATCCATCGCACCGTGGCCCCGATCACCAGCATCTGCAGCTCTTCGGGGTAGTCCAGCAGGTTGATCACGTTGAGCCCAGGCGCGAGGCTTACACCGTTCGTCCGCGGGAGACGCGCGATCTGCGGGACGACTTTCTCCAGATACTCGCCCAGCAGCATATACATATCCGCGTCCATGCCCCGCTTTGACTTTTCCATCAGCTGCTGCACGTTGCGCTGCACGTCTGCCAGCGTCTTCGCGCCCTTGCACGCGCGCACGATCCATGCCCGTTCAAACTTCATTTTCTGGCGCATGGTCGCTGAGATGATGGACTCTACAAATTCCCAGTCAGCCCGGTCTTCAAAGTAGGGAAGCACGGGGTGCCCAGCATCGAATCCGCGCTCGCCGCGCTTGGTGACGAACGCGATCGCGCGCAGGTTGCTGCGCGTGATCAGCGCCTCCAGCGTGGTGGTCTTGCCACTCTCTTGCGTCTGCCCAGTCACAGCCATGTGCTTGAGCGGGATGTCGATGGAGAGTGCAGTGCCCACTTCGTATCCGAGATGGATCTGAGGTTTCATCGGTAATACTCCATCCTGATGCGCACTCGCACTCTGAATGTCACGATGCGCCATGCCTTGCGAAACCAGATTGCTAGATCGGAATCTGCCTTGTGAGTGCCATCGTCCGGCTTCCAAGTCAGACAGTCCGGGCAGAAATACGAATTGGGTGGGCGCGTTCTCATTTGTCAGTACTCCGCTGCGATCTGCGCGATGTTGACGATCTCTGCCATGCTCACGCCCAGTGCTTCCGCATATCTTTCCAGGGTGCGCAGCGTGGGATCAGTAGATCGCGACTCCGTCTTCGAGATGTACGTCCTGTAAATATTCATCTCCCGTGCCAGGTCGTTCTGGCTCCATCCTTTGGCGAACCTCAGCAGCTTTATCGCTGCGCCCCAGTCGTACTTTTTCCCTTCTGGGCAATGGATGTGCTGCATCCTGTTTCCCAGTGCCTGCGCCACTGGCGACGGTTCTCTCACTTCCGGCGCCGGCGCGACGTAAGGCATCTGGCACTTCCTGCAATTCCCACTCACGGTCGCGAACTGCACCAGCCTGCAGTGCGCGCATCGTAAGATCTCGCGTGTTGCTAAATGCGTTACATCACAATTCGCTAAAGTCGCCGTCCCCACCTGGTCTTCCTTCCCGATGTTGAGGACACCTGTTCGCAGCGCACTGATCACACTCGGGTGGGCACAGCAACCATGCGACGATGCCGAAGAGAATGGAGAGAATGACGTAGCACGTCACCATGTCTCCCACCTGCGCCTTGCTGGGCTCCCGCGGGAGTAATCCGAAGAGTGTGAAGGCTGCGCCGATCCGCGCACCCAGCAGTGCCAGTCCGATCCGTTTGGCAGCTTTAGTCACCTAGCAGCGCCCCCCCCCCCGCGATGGTCAGAGGTTCCTGTTTGCCTGTAGTGAGTGGTAGGTTCGCTTGACGCAGACGATCGACTGCGCGCCTGCAATACTTCTCTTCGCGCTCGATACCGATGGCACGCGCGCCACACTCTTTGGCTGCAACTAACGTGCTGCCAGATCCGGCGTAGGGATCTAGTACTGCCCCCCCCTCCGGACACAGCACGTCAATATATCTGCGCAGCAGCGCGACTGGTTTCTCTGCAGGGTGGTGCTTCTCAGCAGACCAGTTTCCGGAGTTGTAATGCAGATAGTCTTTGCGATAGCACTCTGCGCGCCCTTTCGCGTTGAAATAGGAACCCCTGGCGCGCATCACCACGATGTACTCGATGTTAGGTAGCCAGTTGTGTTTGATGGCAGGGATGGCGTTCGTCTTGATCATCACGTGGACATCGAAGACCAGGCGATTCACGCGCGCGAACTGCAGATAGGCCTCAAGTAGTGGTTTGTTGCAAAAGGCAACCACGCTCGAGCACGGAAGTGACGCCAGCCAGGGTTGTGGGACAAAGGACGTGGAACCGATCGCGTGCAACGAACGCAGCAATCCCCTGGTGCGAGGCATCCCATACATTCCGCCCCCGCTCACTTTGAAGTCGTAAGGTGGATCTGTCAGCACTAGGTCGACGGGCTCTTTCAGCAACGGAACCAGCGCGCGCGAGTCTGCCCAGTAGATAGTGATGCCATCTTCTGCGTAGTACGGCGCCGGAAGTGTGCTGAGTCTTTTCATGCTTTCTTATCCACGCGCAGGGCAGTGGTGCCGAAGACGATCAGGTCCTTACCTTTGTCGTCCCGATCCTGGTAGTACTGCAGGACGTCAGCCTCTATGAGGCGACGCGTGATGTCTTTGAACGTGGATGGTGCTACGTCCAGGATGGCGTAAGTGTGGGTCTGGCGAAGTTCGCGGATCGGGCGTCCCGTGCTAGCCATTGGAGATCCTCTCCAGCACGTCTGCAGGGATAGACCTGGGCTGTTTGCGCTGGGCGCGTGACCGGCTGATCAGCTGCCCGACATATTTCTCCGTGGTGCCGAAACGCGACGCCAGCGCCTTTAATGTGGGGCGCTGATCGAAGGGCAGGGAAGCGAGGCGCACAATCTTCGCCTTGTCCTCCACGGTGAACATCTCCAGTTTGCGTCTGCGTGACATCTATTTATTCGCCTCCGCATCAGGCGTTGCAGGCACATCAGGCTCCAGATTGCTCGCAGGAACCAACGTAAGTTCAAAGATCTGCCCAACCTTGAATCCGTACTCCAGCATCCGGATGTCGCCCACGATTGAGACATCAGACTGGTATTCAAGAGTCAGGTGGCTGTCACTGCTATCAGCTGGTGAACCGTTCAGTTTCACCTCTACTCTGCGAGTCTGCTCACTGGCGCCCGTCTCGTGATAGTCGTAAAGTCGAAGGCGCACCGTCTTTGGCTTAACTGCTGTCATCCCGTTTTCCTTTCGCCCTGGGCTGCTGCGTCCCACACCTGTTGTTTCTTGCGCTCGCGCTCTTCCACTTCCATGCGATCGCAGGCCTTCACCTCCGCGATGGCGCGCACCAGCTCTTCCTCCGCACGCCGGAACTGGTGCAACTCCACGCAGGCCTGCGCACTGCCGATCAAAGCATGGGCTCGCGCTTTGGAATCTTTGGCGTTCACCAGATCCTCCCTCTGCCCAGGTACCAGACGAACGCGATCACTGCATACGCTGCGCAAATCAACGCCATCGTGCGCAGCGCACCTGGGGACATTCCTGGTTTCACGCCTCGCGCCCACACTTCCTGGTTGCGCAGGTGGGCTTTGTCGAATGGAATCTCAGCAGGTTGCACCAGTGGACGTGGTAGCCCGTCCATCACGGTCACCACCAGACACTTGAATGCAGTCCGGCAGGCGCACGCAGAGTTGATCACTTCCTGCAGGGTGTCGCCCTTCTCGCGGATGATCTCAATGCGCATCGGATCCGCCTTCGCGCTCTTTCGCCTCAGCGATCTGCTTGCGCCATTTCGCCTCGAAGCTGACTTGGTTCCAGATGAACATCGCGAGGAACATACCGATCGCAGCGCGATCACTCCACGTGGGCACGACCACTAGCGCATAGGTGTTCGGCAGGATGAATGCGAACGTGATGGCGCGCGTGAGCATCAGCATTTCTTCATCACCACTCCCCCAGAGTGTGCGTCTGGGATCGCGTCTGCCAGCTCCACGCGCTTCAGGGCTCTGCGCATTCCGATAGGTGGGACTTTCGCCATCTGCCGGATGCCCTGGTCGTGACGTGCGCAGGCGTGCATGGAACTCGCGATGATGGTGCCCATGTAGGCGATGTCCCACACTGCCACTGCTTCCTTCCCGCACTCGATGGGCGCGTCACCTTCCTGCTCTGGCGGATCAGCGCATCCGCAGGCGAGGTACTCGCCCTCGGGCGTGGGCGCCTCGGGATCCAGCACCAGCTCGCCATTCGTCTTTTGCTTAACCAGGCCGTGCTGGGGCTCTGCTTCGTATGTTGCTGCGAAGATGTCTGGCTTGCAGGGATAGAACTCGCCCTTTATGCCTTTAATGATCCAGTCGCCCACTTCGGCGCGCATTGGGCCTTCGAGCGTGGGAATGATCGCGTACTCCGGCTTACGCTCTTTAGTCTCGACGCTCTCCTGAGCCAACGCGAAAATAACTTTCTCTTTGCCTGCCCACTCCTCGATCGCGAGCATGGTCTTCAATGACACACCGTCAAAGTGCATCGCTTCGATCACCACGGGTTTCTTGCGGAACTTCTCTGGCTTCATGCGTGACTCCCGATCACTACTTGCTCTCCGTTTTGCAGGCGATGTATTTCAACAGTGCAGCAGCCGAATGCGCTGCCTTCGTCCATCCACTGGATCTGTGACGCGTCACGGTATGCAGGGACCAGTGCCAGCCAGTCTTCGTCCCCACCATTGCCGGATAGCATCTGCATGTCTTCTGGGGCGTCACCGAAACGCCAGATCTTGATTGGCTCGCTGGCTGCTATCACTTCTTCACCTCTGCTGGCTGCGTGATGGCTTCCGGGAAGATGCGCTGCAGCAGCGCTTCCACGGTTGCAACTGTGATCACCACGCTGGCGATGCTCTTGTCGATGGCTTCATTCGCCAGCCTGCGCAGCAGTTCGTCCACCACGCCTTTCAGCTCCCAGGCTGCGCGCCCGGTGAGGTTTCGGATCCGGTCCATCACTGCCTGGAAGTCGTCAATCTCCAGCACCACTTTCTTTCCGTGCTGCAGGTCCAGCGTCATGGTAAGGGCGTCCCCGTCCAGCTCCACCAGGCCCTTGCATCCGCCGATGTCCATCGGTACTTTCATCTTCATTTGTTCACCAGCCTCGCCAGCGTCCTTACGTAATTGCGGGAGATCTTCAACGCCTTTCCCGCTGCTGCCTTGCAACCCTTGCTCTCAGCCAGCGCAGCCTCTACCACCTGGCGCTTGAATAACTGCAGTGCTGTTTCGTACTCCATCTTTCCTTCCACGATCTTTCGCGCGAACGCTGCGCCAGCTTCCTCGATCGTGTTCTTTTCCTCTGGACCATCCGGCACGCTCTATCCTTGGACTAGACCAGCCTCAGCTGGTTCGTCACTCTCGATACTGTTAGCAATCGCTTCCGGCGAGTACACGCCTGGGTTTGGCTCGGACGATCTTTGCCGAGCAAGAATCACAGCGTCCCTGAATGGATTGGGTTGGCGCACGTCGCAGAGCGTGTTCATGTGTACCCAAATCGCTGCCCAATAGCCGAACGCGCTAGAGATTGCCAGGCTTTACGCTCTGCATCGTCGCGAACCTTATTAAGTTCCTCTCGTTTTGTCATAGGTCCACCTTGGCAACTGCTGCAGCTGCTGGCTGCTTGGGTGCAAAGAAGTCAGGATCACAGTCACCCTCATGCCCTTCGGGACGATTGCAGGGGCGCTCTACATCGCCATCTTCTACATCCGGGAATACTGGCTTCCGGCAGAAGATGGGGTCTACCATGTTGCTCACCTCTTCGATCACCCCACGAGGCAGCTGCAGCACGGGCAGATCGAATCTTTTCAGCGCCTCCCGCAACTCCTCCATCAGCTTCTCGTTGCGTTCGTCCTGGGCACGCTGCAGATCCATGCGTCGCTGTTCGATCAGCGCCAGCTCTATCTTCACCAGCAGCGCGATATCGGAACGCTGGGCACTTAGCTCTGCGAATGTCATATCTGCGCTGGCAGTGATGTGAGACAGCAAGGTGTCGCGCAGAAGAGTCAGCACCTGGTTGGTCGTGATGGGCGTCATGCGCACTCCTGCCTTCGCGCGTCTCCGCGGTAGTGTTTTTGTTTGTCTAAGAGGAAGGACAGCCGGCTGCGCCATCCGGATCCGGGCGAGTTAAGCCAGCTAACGTGGATCCCGCGCCCTGGAATGCCCAGGTCTACATAGCCCATGAATCCGGTGGACGTCATGCCATGGCGCACGAGCGCGAGCATGAATTGGCGCTTGCTGAGATCGCTCACGTGTCTCATGCCTGCGCCTCCAGCTGGGCACTCACACCTTCACAGACCATCCCGCAGTGGAAGTCAGCATCGTCGCTGAGGTTCCCGTCGCCAGCTGGCAATTCGCGCAACCACATCCGTTGATTCTTGCGAGGACCTGAGCGAAAGCGAAGGAACTTCGCGCCCTCTCCAATGTCTTCCTGGATGGTCTGGATTTGAACGAACTGCTCAGGGAAGTCTTTGCGGATCTTCTGCCAGTAGTTTTGCCCACCCTTCGGGCATCCGATGCAGTTGGCATTGCGATAGCCCATCCGGTACATCTTCGGGATCTTGATGCCTGCGCGATCGACTATCGCTAGGCAGTCCTGATGGCTGATGCCATGGTCAATCAACGGTGCAGCGAATCGCTCGTTAGGGAAGTTTGTGCAGAGATCCGCGAAGCGACTTTCCTCCTCGACCGTATAACCGATGATGTGGATGTCGTCTGGCATCGCAACGGACGCGATAAGATCCCGTTTCAATGCTTTCGAGCAGGGCGCGCCCATGTGTCCCTTGATGAATCGCTTTTTCTTCCACACTTCATGCGTGGACGCGCCGAAGCGTTCATCACGAAGCACACGGATGGGTTTCCCGAACCAGCGCTCGCAGTCAGTCAGGAACCTTCTATTGTCGCGATGCTCCTCAGCGATGAATGCGTTGACGATGAGGACGTGGGCGCGCTCTTCTAACGTCAGCTTGGTTGCAACTGCTGAGGCAGCACCACAAGAGAAGTGGCAAAGATATCTGGGCGTCATGCTGCCCACCTTTCAGCTACGCGCTGCGCCTCAACGCATTCACATCCTTCACGGACTGGGGTGGTTTCTTGGGCACTGCCTGCTCGTACTCTGGTGGTGGGTCTGGCTGGGACCAGGCGTGATTCACTTCGTAAGCTGCGCGCGAGTAGATCTGATAGTCGTAATCTCGCTTCGTCTGCAGTACGCTGCGCCAAGCGGATCCAGAGCGATAGGCCAGATACGCCAGCACAGACTGCTTCCAGTCCCATCCGTTGCGCCCGTCCACGATCCACAAGCGGGGAACTCTCTCGGCTGGGATCGGTTCGATGTGTTGAGGTTGATAAGGTGACGGGCAGGGCGCAGGAAACTC
>Ga0207074_1013_pt1 | contig 36013 bp, 32 predicted proteins | sample Alteio_BWMinHeat_66_FD_153567 | JGI IMG/M metagenome (GOLD analysis project Ga0207074, IMG submission 153567) | Enriched cells from forest soil in Barre Woods Harvard Forest LTER site, Petersham, Massachusetts, United States -... | ecosystem: Environmental > Terrestrial > Soil > Temperate forest >...
CAACTCTCGCACTAACTCGCTGCCATTCGCCGCGATCCTTGCCTTTGGCCTCATCGTTGCCGGGTGGCTTCTCGGCTCGCAGATCAAGGAGACCCGACTCGGTGATCGATACGTGACAGTGAAGGGCCTGGTCGAGCGGAAAGTGAAGTCCGATCTGGCTATTTGGGCGCTTAGTTACAAAGAGGCGGGGGACGACCTCAACTCCGTTTCCGCGAAGACGGCAAGCGACAAGCAGGCCATTCTCCAGTTTCTCGATCAGCAAGGCATGCAGTCTTCCGAGATCGAAGAAGGTGTTGTGCGCGTAGTGGACACCCAGGCGAATGAGTATGGCGGCAACCGCGCGCCGCACCGCTACATTGTGGAGCAGACCATTACGGTTCGCACCGCGCGTGTCGATCAGGTCGCCGCCGCGGCGCAGAAGACGATGTCACTCTTACAAAAGGGCGTGATCCTAAGCAGCAGTCCCGGACAGCCCGGTCAGGGCGTGGTCTACAAGTTCACCGGGTTGAACTCCATCAAGCCTGACATGATCACTGAGGCTACGCGAAATGCGCGCAATGCCGCAGATCGCTTCGCATCGGATTCCGGCAGCAAAGTAGGATCGATTCGCCAAGCGAACCAGGGTGTCTTCTCCATCCTCGCGGAAAACCCTGCTATTGAGACCGGCGAAGGGCCCGATTACAGCGGCACAATGAACGCAGATGCGAGCATCATGAAAGTCGTCCGCGTGGTCACAACCGTTCAGTACTACCTCGAGAAGTAGATAAGTGGACGAGACTCCCGAACTCGTCGAAGGCACTGACTTCTACTGGGACGGTCCCTACATGGTCTTTACCGCCGAGTACCTTCTCAAGCGCGGACACTGCTGTCAGAGCGGTTGCCGTCATTGTCCATACGGCTTTAATAAGGCCGAATCGCTCCCAGAAAAAACGGAATGAAAATCGGCCTGCACGGTTTCCCATACAGGCCATTCAGGAGAGGAACTCTTTTGGCCGCCGCCTAGGCTTCGCCGCGACACAATCCGCTGGCGATCGTCTGTTCCATCACTTCTTCGAAGGTCGCGCCGGTCGAGCGCTGCAATATTAGATCGTCACAAAACTTAACCGTCTCCCAGCGCGACTCCATCCGGCGATAGATCACGCAGACGGAGAACGGGCTCGGCGCGGCGGGATAGTACATCAGCTGCGCTGTCTCGAAATCTTCGGTGAACGTGGCCAGGTCGGGCCAGTAATCCAGGCGTGGACCGCCTTCCTGAAAACAGATACTGCGTGGGAAGACAGACAATCGACAACCGAACTGGTGGTGCCAGTCGGTCTCGAACGGCGTTGGTAGTTGCGGGTAATAACTTTTCATCGATGCATGCTCCGTGTATTGGCATGCATCAGGAGGGGTCCGCTAAAAAACAAAAGCCACCATGAAAAGCATTCAGGGTGGCGATACCTTTATCGGGAGACTTTTCGTTCGGAGTCTAGCTCCGCACATCGAGCGCTTTCGCGCTCTAAGCACCGAGGCGTCTCTACCCCGGTTGCCGGACCTGTTTCCAGGTCACTCCTGATGCTGAAAGGATGATACACATGTGTAAGCCATCACGCAACGGGCATTCTCCAGTGCAAGAGCTTGACATGTTATGCACATGCAAGTATGTTGTCTACATGTCAAAGATGATCCAATTGAGGAACGTACCGGAGACCTTGCATCGCACGCTGAAATCGCGCGCTGCGATGGAAGGAAAGTCTCTTTCTGATTACTTGATCGGCCTGATCCGGGAGATGGCGGAACGGCCGACGGAGGCGGAACTCAGGGCGCGGCTGAAAAAGCGCGAACCCGTGGAGCTGGAGATTTCCGCCGCTGAGATCATAAGACAAGAGCGCGACTCGAGGTGATCGTAGTAGATTCCTCCGCCGTGGTTGAATGGCTCCTGCGATCTTCTAAAGGGATGGCGATCGACCGACGGCTCTTTGACGCTGGCGAATCGCTGCACGCCCCTCATCTTCTGGATCTTGAAGTATGCAGCGCATTAAGACGGTCCGTATTTGAGGAAGCTTTACGCACCGTGAGGGCCGAAGAAGCCATCCTTGATTTCAAGGCTCTCTCGGTGACGCGCTACTCCCATCGTCTTTTTCTTTCGCGCGTCTGGCAGTTGCGACACGCAATCACATCTTACGATGCCAGCTATGTCGCGCTTGCTGAAGCTCTGGATGCGCCGCTGGTTACATGTGACAGGAAATTGGCGAGCGCACCGGGATTGGAGATCCACATAGAACTTTATTGAGGATTTGGTGGACCTGGTCGGGATCGAACCGACGACCTCTTCCATGCCATGGAAGCGCGCTCCCAGCTGCGCCACAGGCCCACATTCGGTAGGGGAAAACTGCTGAAAACCACTCAGCGGCGGGGACTTATCTATTCTCGCCGACTCAGCCAACTACGTCAATTCAGCGAATGGGCAACTAACCCGGCGGACTTGTTTGACATCTTAACTCTTGAGCCGCTTCGTCTTTAACCGCTATTCCCATGCATACACAGAGCACGCACGTGTGGCGCATCCCGACCGCCTTTTGGTGGATCGTGGCAGCCTGCTTTCTTGCCTATAGCTGGCAGCATCTTGCCGCGCAGACTTCTCCGGCGCCGTCCATGCAGACATCAGCGGCGAACATTGACGTCTCCAGTCTGCTCGCCAAGATCGACCAAACGTCGCAGTCGGCTTCGGTTGATATTGCCAGATTGCATATCGAGAAATGGAAGGCTGATTCGTCTGACAAGCAGCAGGCTCAGGCCAATGCCGATTCCGTCCAGCGCAACATGACTGCCGCCTTGCCGGGGATGATCAGCGCGGTGCGAAGCTCGCCGCAGGACATGGCAGCGACATTCAAGCTCTATCGCAACCTGAACGCGCTTTATGACGTGATGAAGACGCTTACGGAAGCTTCGGCCGCCTTCGGCCCAAAACAGGATTACCAGTCACTCGCCCAATACGCTGATGCCATGGATGGCCATCGTCGCAACCTGGCCGACTACATGGAGACGCTTGCTGCATCGAAGGACGCTGAACTGGCACGACTGCGGTCACAAGCCAAAACACAAGTAGCCGACGCGCCGGCCAAGAAAGTCATCATTGATGACAACGCGCCCGCCGCGAAAAAGACTGCGAAGAAAAAGTCGGCTAAGGCCACTCCTTCAGCCACGAACCCACAATAGCACTCACATTTCCCCGCAGAACATGGTTAGCTGTTGCCCAGCCATGTCCGGCATTGCTAAATCGAGCGCAACGCAGACTTTGGCATCCCGTCCGCGATGGCGCCGGCTCGCCTTTCTCTATTCGCATTGCCTGTGCATGTTCGCCGTCTACTACCCTGTCCTGCGGGCAGCCATACCGGGCTCGTAACTGTTCCAAATTATTGAAGACAATGCCCCATATCCAGGAACTTTCATCCTCTTGACGGAGTCTAAGTTAACAAGAAGGACATTCGGCCGACGCCGATTGGTTACTTCGGAGTATTAGTTTGCGGTGCCGGTTCTTGTACACTTGAGGTGACGCCATGGCAAAAGCAGTGGCGAGGATAACCACAGTGGGCGACCTAGCAGGCGCAATCCAGGTCCGGGCGGAAGAAGCTTCCATCATCACGGAGCTCCGCGCGGGTTCGGAGCCCGCCTATGCGTGGCTCATCGCCCACTATCACCAGCCTATCTACAGCCTGGTGTATCGCATCCTGAATGATCCGGCCGACGCAGCCGACACCACTCAAGAAGTATTCCTCAAGGTATTCCGCGGCATCGGCCGGTTCAACGGCGAGGCCAGCCTGAAGACTTGGATCTACCGCATCGCCATCCACGAAGCGTCAAACCAGAGACGCTGGTGGTTCCGGCACAAGCGCAAAGAGTGCAGCATCGAAGCGCCGGAAGTAGCGAATGACGATTCCGATCGCGCGATCGGCCTGAAAGACACTCTGGCTGACGACAGCGATTCGCCCTTCGATAGCTGTGCGCATGAAGAAGTCCGCGCACGGGTGGAAGCTGAGCTGAAACAGATCGGGGAGCCGTACCGCACCGCGCTGGTGCTGCGCGACATCGAAGGCCTGTCATATGAAGAGATCGCGGAAATATTAGAGGTGTCATTGGGAACGGTGAAATCAAGGCTGACGCGCGGACGTGAAGCGCTACGCAACCGCCTGCTGCCTTTCGTGCAGCAAGTGGGTGACGAGTTAGGACTGAAGCGGCCTCGCAAAAAAGGGCCGCGTGCGCAGACGCGCACAGCAGGAAATTTGGAGGCAGAGATCAGGCCATGAAGTGTACAGAAGCCATCTCCCTTTTTAATCCGTATCTTGACGGTTCGTTGACCGGTAACCAGATGCATCATCTGGCTGACCATTTCAAGAGTTGCAAGAATTGCAGGAACGAATACGGGTCCTTGAAGCGGACACAGTCATTGCTCGCCGGCCTTGGTCGCCGGCCCGCGCCTGCAGACCTCGCACTTCGCATCCGCGTAGCTCTCTCTCAGGAGCGCTCGACGAGTTTTTCACGCCGCTTCCAAGGTTTCGTTGTCCGTCTTGAGAATGCAGTCAACGCTTTCATGCTTCCCGCCAGCGCCGGTCTGGTGACGGCAACAGTGATGTTCGGCGTGCTCATTGGCTTCCTGGTGGTACCCAACAAGGTCGCAGCCAATGATGTGCCCACTTCGCTCTACATGCCGCCACGGCTAAGCTCCGCGCCCTTCGTCGGCTCCATGGCCATCAATTCGGCTTCGCCCGTCGTGATCGAAGCTTACATTGACGCAAACGGCCGCGTGGCAGACTATCGCATCATCTCCGGCAGTGACACCGAACAGGTGCGTAAAGAGCTCGACCGCGCCCTCATCTTCACGGTGTTTGAGCCGGCAATGTCTTTCGGACTGCCCGCCTCGGGCAGAGTGGTCATTACCTTCGCAAACGTGGAAGTGACGGGATAAGAGTTTTTCTCGCGTACAATCTTTGTCACGAACAAATCGCTCGTTCTGGGCGATTTCTTTTTTGGAGTGACAATTGAAGATCGTCATCGCAGAAAACATCTCTGACGCGGCCATCGGCATGCTTCGCGCAGAATCCGGCTGGACCATTGTCACTCCCGACGAATTCGCTAAATCTCCAGAAGCCGCATTGCACGACGCGGACGCGCTCATCGTCCGCTCCGCCGTTCAGGCTGACAAGAAACTGATCGAGAGTGCTCCCAAGCTGCGCATCATCGGACGCGCCGGCGTCGGCGTGGACAACGTCGACCAGGAGTTCGCCACCCGCCGCGGCATTGTGGTCATGAACACTCCGGGCGCCAACGCAATCGCGGTCGCCGAGCTTACGATCGGCTTGATGCTTTCCCTCGCACGACACATCCCTCGCGCGGCCGAAACTATGCGCGCAGGCAAGTGGGAGAAGAAGTCGCTGCAAGGTTCAGAGTTGTCCGGCAAGACATTGGGCATCGTCGGCCTGGGTCGCATCGGCATCGAAGTCGCGCGCCGAGCGAAGGCGATGAACATGAAGATCGTCGCTTACGATCCGTATGTCGCGCCAAAGCTTGCTCGCGATCTCGAAGTTGAGTTGGCGGAACTGGGTGCCGTCTATGGCACAGCAGATTTTCTTACGCTCCACCTCGGACTCTCCGAGCAGACCGTCAAGATGATCAATGGGGATTCGCTCAAGAAGATGAAGCTGGGCGTACGCATCATCAACTGTGCGCGTGGAGAGTTGATAGACGATGTCGCGCTTGAAGCGGCGTTGAGGTCCGGCCAAGTCGGTGGAGCAGCGTTGGACGTCTTTCCTCAGGAGCCGCCAAAGGACAATCCTCTGCTCGCGCTGCCGAATGTCATCGGCACTCCGCACATCGCCGGCTCGACCGCCGAAGCACAAGAGGCGGTAGGCGTGCAGATCGTGAAGCAGGTGCGCGAGTACCTGAAGAACGCGGTTGTGCAGAACGCGGTGAATGTTCCCTCGCTTACAGACATAGAATTCCGCCAGCTCTCACCTTATATGCAACTTGCGGAACGGCTCGGCGGTCTGGCTGCGCATATGACCTCAGGCAATCTGGAAGAGATCTCGATCCAGTATGAAGGCGCCATCGCGGAGATGAAGACCTCCCTTTTACGGAGCTCTGCGGTGAAAGGCGTATTGCAGGGCGGTGCGGACGCTCTGAACATCGTGAATGCCGTCTCGCACGCGCAGGAACGCGGTATCCGTCTGGAAGCTTCCGCCGTCGCGCAGACCAATGGCGTCGACGGCCTCCGCGTGACGTTAATCTCGTCGGCGGGAAGGTTCACGACGCGGGGCACAGTCGTACGCGGGACCTCTCCGCACACCGCCGAACTGGATGGGATCGAAGTCGATTCGCCTCTTGAAGGCAACCTGCTGGTGATGAGGAACCGTGACCTGCCCGGCGTGATCGGCATAGTGGGAACGCTGCTCGGCGAAGCCAAAGTCAACATCGCGCGGTTTGGATTGGGCCGCGGACAACAAGGCAAAGCTATTGCCATCATCCAGACTGACAGTCCCGTCGCTGAAGCCGTCCTGCAAAAGCTGCGCGCGCTCCCGAACATTCTCGACGCTCGCAGCGTCTCATTCCCCAGTGTCTCTGTTCCTAGTTCGTAAGCGCGCTTACTTCTTTCCCGTCGAGCTGGAGTATGTAGAGCAACGCATCGAGCCCGCCGTTCCGCACAGCGCATGTGGCCGCTTCCTGCACTTTTGGCTTGCCGTGGAAAGCGATGCTCAAGCCAGCCAACTGCATCATGGGAATGTCATTGGCGCCGTCGCCGACCACAATCACTTCTGACAGTGCAATTCCCTGCTGCTTCGCTAAACGCGATACGAACTCCGCTTTCCCCGCTCCGTCGATGATGGTGGTCTTTACTTCGCCGGTCAGGCGACCGTCAGCTACCTCTAGCGTATTAGCACAAAAATCATCGATGCAAAGTTCGCGCTGCAGCCGAGATGCGATGAGGTCGAAACCTCCCGTTGCGATCGCCGTCTTGTACCCTGCGCTTTTAAGAGTACGCAGCAACAACGTCGCACCCGCCGTTACCTCAACCGTCTTCGCGAAATCCAGAACGCGCTCAAATTCCAAGCCACGCAACAGCGCGACGCGCTTGCGAAAGCTTTGCTGGAAATCGATCTCGCCGCGCATGGCTGACGACGTGATCTCCGCGACTTTCTCGCCAATACCCATCATCTTTGCCAGCTCGTCGATGCCTTCACAGGTGACTAGCGTGGAGTCCAGGTCCAGAACAATGAGTTTGTATTGCGACCAATGCAGCGAGGCAGGATGGAGAACTGCATCAAGGCTTTTGCTGAATAGCCCATTTAGAGATTTTTGCAAAGCTGACAAGCTGTCGTCGCCGATTGAGAATGTGATCCGCTTCGTCTCTGCAATGGTGCCGCTTGGCAGGGGCGCCAAGATGCACGATACCTGACCTGAGCCTGCGTTCTCAGCTATCTCCCCCTTTACTTGTCGCTCGAAGTCCGCGATCGGTGCAGAGTCTTTAGCTTTAGCAAGCAGAGTTACGCACCAATCTTGAGCGGTATCCATTCCCATAGGGTACAAGGCCTCTGCACAATTCTTTACATAATCGATAGCTCGGCTCATTGATTCGCAGCGCACCGGCCAGGGTTCGCTAGAGCTTTCCTTCATGCATCTGCCGCCAGATTGAAGGATCCACCAGAACGCCCTCTTTCAAACTTTCTTCCCGCGTCTTTAGGACGCGCTCGCCGGGATAGCGCACTCGCTCGCCAACCACGTTGGATGGGAATTGGAAAGATCGAATCACTTGATCTACTACTTGGCCGGGACCCGTCCCCGCAGAGGAACCAAGGACCGAGGGATCGAATGCAACGAAAGTCTGCGACAATCCAGTCTCTCGTGGTGGATCAGCCGGGATTTGGTAAGTGGATTTCCCGCCGGACAAGAGAACCGCTATCAGATCGAGCATTAAGGCCAGGCCTGATCCTTTCCAGAAGCCGATTGGCAATGGGCGTTGCGATTTCTCGATCGCTCCCGGATCTTTGGTCAACCGACCATCAATATCAAAGCCGCCATCGACAGGCAACAACTCCCCGCGCATGCGATAGGAAGCCAATGCGCCATAAGAAAATTGAGACATAGCCATGTCCAACACTACGTGTCCTTCGGCGCGCGGCACGGCGATAACGAGTGGATTGTTGCCAACACGCGGATCGGCTGCTCCCCAAGGAGGAAGATTTGGAAGCGTATTGGTCCAGCAGATTCCGATGACCCCGGCTTCAGCGGCTTGCCATCCGTAGCTGCCGCCACGCATCCAGTGATTCGTGTTGGCCAGCGCCACGCAGGCGATGCCCAGTTCGTGGGAAAGTTGGATGGTCCTTTCCATACAGCGATACGCATTGAGATTCCCTGGGCCAGATCTTCCATCCCACCGCTCCAGCGATCCGTGGCTGGCCAACATCACCGGTTCAGCGTTCACATCAACCACGCCGCTGCGTACCATCGAAACAAATAACGGAAAGCGGTTTAGTCCGTGCGAGTGCACGCCATCGCGACTGGCTTCGGCAAAAAGCTGCGCGCACTTTCTGGCGCGATCGGAGGCAAAGTTCAGCTTCAGGAGCTCGCGCAACAAGGCATCGAATAGTTCCTGGTATCGTACTCTTAACATTCGGTCGGACTCTTTTACTGACGGAGATTAAGGGGAGGTGTCACCAGTATTCCGCAAATTGTGGGCCGGAGTATAGTACGCTCCGTGAAAATCCGATGATTAGGTCAGTGATGGTCGCGAGTTGTCGGTAAATGAGTTTACAATCAGGGCCAGCGCAAGACGTGGTGTTAACTGAATTCAACACCTCAACGATTTAATCAAACCCAAAAGTTGAAAGGCAGAACATGATGTACATCGAAAGCCAGGAAAAAAGGGGCGCGATCAGCCGCCGGGCGGTGCTGAAGGGAGGCGCGCTAGCAGCGACCGCTGTCGCCTTCGGCCGACTGGGGTGGGCCTCAGCTAATGAGCAACGATCTATCCCGCAGGTGCGGCTCGGCAACGGTGTGATGATGCCCATGCTGGGCTTTGGTACCTATGGTCTTCGGGGCGATGTGTGTACGGAGAGCGTCGCAGACGCCATCACTGCTGGCTATCGACTGATCGACACCGCCAAGGTGTATCAGAATGAAGAAGCTGTCGGCGCTGGCATCAAGAAAAGCGGAATTGATCGCAAGTCTCTCTTTGTGACTTCGAAGATTTGGGTGGAAGATTCCGGGTACGAGCCGGCAAAGCGAGCATTCCAGACAACCCTCGACAAGCTTCAGCTTGAATATCTCGATCTTTATCTCATCCATCGACCTCGCGGAGATGTGCAGGGGTCGTGGCGCGCAATGGAAGAGCTCAATGTAGCCGGAAGAATCAGGGCTATCGGTTTGAGCAATTTCGACGAGTCACAGCTCGCTAGCCTCACCGCGGGAGCAAAGACGAAGCCTGTCATCAACCAGGTGGAATCACATCCATTCTTCCAAGAGACGGTCGAACATGCGTCGTTGCTCACCGCTGGGGTGCAGATGGAGGTATGGGCTCCGTTCGCAGAAGGACGTAACGGGCTGTTTACGAACGCAGTGCTGAAACAGATTGGGACGAAGCACGGCAAAACCGTTGCCCAGACCGTTTTGCGTTGGCATCATCAGCGGAGAGTCGTCGCCATTCCACGTTCATCAAACCCGGAACATCGCCGCGAAAACCTGGCCATCTTCGATTTTTCATTGGACGCGGAAGACATGGGCAGGATTGCGGCGCTGGACACGAACCGGAGTCTATTTCCCGAGTGGACCTAGCTCATTCATGCCTACAGCGGGCATGTTGAATGAGTCGGTCCATCGCGAGGATGGCGATGTCATCAGGATTGCAACCCGTCGTAAGGCATTCGAGCGGTGCTCGAATGCCTAAATCTTAAACTTCCGGATTCCCGCCCTCTATCCACTGCATTACTTCAACGAGTAAGCGCGTTACGCCTCCTAGTGACCAGGGAAAGTCTTCGCTAGCGTCACACGACCGCGACCTTGACGTTGTGGATCGGGGGCAGCGAATCGAACAGGCAGTCCCATTGCTCACCACCATCCCTCCCGATCCACAGCTGACCGGTCGTCGTGCCGAAGTAAAGTGCAGGTGACTTGAGCCGATCGATGTCCATCGCGTCGCGCAGAACGGTGAAGTAGCTTTGCTTTCTAGGCAACCCACGTGCGAGCCGGCTCCATGACTCGCCGCCATTTTCGCTGCGCCACACCGCTGGCGCGCCGCCGGGACAGGTTCGCGTCGGCCCCTCAAGTGGCATGACGTACACCGTATCGGCGTCATGCGGGTGGACCACGATAGGAAATCCGAAGTCCGACGGCAATCCCTTAGCGATCGACCGCCACGAGTGGCCATAGTCGTCGCTGCGTAGTACACCAATGTCCGGCCGGGGCCCGCCAGGCCCCGTCCAATCAGCCCATCCGCCGTGGTTCTGCATGTAGAGCCGGCCCGGCGCGCTCTCGTGCCGCGCGATCTTGTGAACGCACTGACCGAACTCGGGATAAGGATCGGGCGCGAAGCCGGCACCGACACCTTGATTGGACGCCCTGAATGTTTCGCCACCGTCCTCACTCAAATAGTGGCCGCCCGTTGAGATGCCCAAGTGCACGCGATTCCCGTCGCGAATGATCGTGTGCATGCAGAGCCCGCCATTGCCGGGTTGCCACTTGCGCGCGTGATCGTGGTTGCTAATCCCCGGCACCATGTCCCACGAATCGCCACCGTCGCGGCTCCTGAACAAGGATGCCGGCTCCACGCCGCACCATAGGTCCTTCTTGTCACCACCGGCCTCAAGCGACCAGATGTTGGCGAGCGCGCGACCGTCGTCTTTGGGGAACGCTGGCGCCGATTTCGTCTCACTGAAACTTTTCCCCATGTCCGTCGAACGCAGCACTTTCATGCCGAAGAACGGATTACAGCTCGAAGCATAGAGGCGCGGCGTTCCGCGAGTGTCGATCAGCGTCGCGTATACGGGGATGCCCGGGCCGAACGGCCCGCGCAGAGCGAAGCTGCGCCTCGGCTTCGCGGCATCCGCAACAAACACACCCTTCTTGGTGCCAATGGTGAGAATGATTCGATCCGCCATCATTAGCCTCCTGAAACCGCCGGTAGGATTGTGACCACGTCCCCCGGGGCTAAAGTCGAGTCGAGCCCGTTGAGATCGCGCACATTGTCCGAGTTCACAAATACATTCAGGTGTCGGCGTAACGTACCCGTTTCGTCACAGACATTGCGATACAAATCCGACTGGCTCCGCTCGAGGTCCTCAATTGCGGCGCGCACCGTGTGTGCCGACATCGAGAGTTCCGTTGCGCCCGCGCAGTAGGCGCGAAGCGGACCCGGGACATAGATCGTGATGGTCGGCGAGCCCATAGTCTGAAACTTATCACTGACGGTCGGGACGACGCAACCAACGCAATTGCAGACTGGGATCTGGCTCTGCTGCCAGGGTCCCGTAGAAGTGAATCAAAGTCGCCATCCGCTGGCGGTTAGGTGCTGAGTTACGAGCTATCCGGAAGTAACGCGCCGATCCGCGGAAACAGTAAACATGCCGCCACCTCATTATCATCTAGGACGCTCGGAAATGGACTTTCCCCAGATCAGTTCAGCTGCCTTCGTGACAGCCTCTTGCCCAGCTTGTCTGATGTATAGGAGTTTACTTACCGAATGGTCAACGGAAAGTTCACGCGGCCAATTTTACGACTTATGCGGTCAATGACCGCCGTAGAGACACTGTAGGTCCCCTTCGGCACTGGCGCTAACTGTCTTCGCACTTCGACACTATTTGTGAGAGCCCTGCCGTACTCATCGCCGCGCAGGAGGACTGTAACGGTATCCGCATCTCTTGCTTCTTCCTTTCCCTGACTATCTGACAGAATTGCGATCACATCGACTTTGATCGTTCTGGCTCCTTGATCCCCTAATGCCACCAGATCACTGGCTTTTATCCGATACGTGATAAATATAGGTCCATCTCGGGTGGCTGGCGGCGTCACTACGACCGACAGCCCTAGCCTGAAGGGATCAATCGCGCTCGGGTCAAGGGCACGAATGAGAGTGCCGTCACCATCCGTAGAGGATGTCTTCGAGGTGATGGCAAAATATCCTTTTCTGAAAGTTAGTTTCACATGCGGGCGGCTTACCTTAACTTCCAAGCGATGATATTTGCCGTCCCATTGCTTGGCAGCGGGCACATAAGCAAGACTGTAGTAGGCCTCTCCATCGGCCAATGTTTTCACTAACGTATTTGAGAAATCGTTTGTACCGTAGATCGCTTGCCCACCCGTCTCGCTTGCTAGTTCATTCATTGTTTCGTGCGCTGACCATAATTGCCAGACCTGCCTGCTTTGAAGGTCTTGGAATTCAAGTTTGCCCGTTGTTTCCAACATCTGACCTGTTGTAATTTGACCCTCTAGTCCTATCGGGTAGATCGCCACATCCGCGGCCGCAAGTTGTGCCGCGGTCGATCGCAGCATAGAAGCATAATTGTGATTCTTGAGTAGCGGGTCATCTGTAGATTCAGACATCAGATCGATCGGAAAAGCACTAGAGATCCAAAATATGTTCTTCCGTCCCTGCAAAGACGCTAGCGAAGTAGCTAAGAGTTTCATAGCATTAAGCGTCCACCCAGCCCTCATCTCCAAAGAATGAGAAAGATCTTTCGAAAACGGCACTTTATCGTTGAGCTCGATTCCAATCGGGGAATCAGTACTGTGTGGACGATTAATCATCTCGCGCTGAATCGTCTTGCTTTCTGCTTCTGCTGCTTGTTGATCTTTTTCTGATGTCAAGACGAGCAGAGGAGAGATATAGGTCGGCAAAGACTTAACAGTGTCAGCAAGCGCCAGTGGATTAGTGGTAAGTCCATGTGCAACAGATAACTTGGAATCGAGCACCATCAACGCGATTGGCGAATTGCTTTTCAGCCGATTAAGCGCTGTCGAGAGTTGTGCTCTCGCACGAATTTGGTCGGTGACCGAGGTGTTTAGATCATCAATGAGCACGATGTTAAAGGACGGGGGCTTTTCGTAGTCTGGAAGGTTGGAAAATATCTGCTCGTGCCCAATTGCGTTGCTTTGAACGCCAGGAACCGGCTTCGGGTTGCGTGTGTCGAAGAATTTGAGTGTTTGAGGCTTACCGTTATCCAGGAGGGCGAAGTCTTTATCGGTCAAATCGGTAACTCTGTGTCCTTGCATGTCCTCAGCTAAAACTTCTACCGTGATGAGTCGAGAATCAAAGCGGAAAACGATAGGATTTGTTTCATCAACAGCTATTTGGCCAGCACTTAGGGCAAATGTGAAGAATTGCAATACTATGACGAAGCGCAACATGTGCAAAGACCGCCGCATATTATGTGCATTACAAGTGTACTTACAAAGATCCGATCAATTTCGCCCCAAATTATCTACTTGTCCTTAAACGGGAGTGACCATGATGTGTGTGTGTCGTGCGTTCAGCGAGCTTAATAACTCAATAAACGCACTATGAGGGCGAACTATTGATTAGGCGGAGAAACATAACTCTGGATTTCGCCGCTTCTTGTGCCTGATCTAGCCACTGGGTTTTGTTATGTACCCAATTACCAGAATCCGGTAAGTAGCGCATAGTTTCCGGCACTCCCTCGGTCTACTTTCAGGCTGGGGCCAACCCTAATCGTGCCGAGGGTGCGGTTAGGGGTCTTGTTGTTGGGTGAATCGCATGTCCAAGGGATGAACCGTATTTCTGCCTTTATTGCGCAACTAGTTGCATACGGTTAGTGGAAGCACCCCGGCAAGACGTTGATTCGATGACAGAATGGGATTGGAGCTAATTGGAGCCAAAGGTGCTGGAAATTAAGAGGCGCAGTTTGATTATCCGCGTTGCGTTACCCCGACTAGGGAGAAGAGTGGAGAACATGAAAGACCAACGACTCAGCAGGAAACTTGTGCATGGCATCGCGTTTATTGCAGTTCTACTGTTGTCTTCAAGCCTGTGGGCAGACACGATCCTGGTTCAATTCCCGCCGCTTGGGTCGCCCGGCGGCATGACCGTAACCGTTACACCGGGCGCGGACCCCTCACAGGTGCAAGCAGGTCGGAACGGAATAGGAGAACTGCAGATTACCGGGAATGCCGCTTACGATGCGGCGGGTAGACCTGAAACCGGATTGGTACTCCTCACGGACTTAGATGGAATACATACGCAATCTGTCGATTCTAACGGAAACATCACTGAGGAATCCCGTTACAATGTCGGGTTCACGGTTCCGGGCAGCAATGACATAGCTTACGAGCTTGAAGTAAAGGTCGTGTCTAGTTCAGACTTGGGTACTTTTGGCTTTCTCTTTCGGGCCTTTGGTGGAGTCGGTTTCGGTACCTGTGACCAATTCATTGATTCGGTCGGGAACAGCATAGGCGGAGAATGCTTTGCTTTTGCCGATGGCCAGGTCCACGATCTGGGACTATTCACCGGCGTGGATAACCTTGAGATTCAGACTCCCGCTCCCGACGCCTCTGTACCAGAACCTAGCAGCCTCTTGCTGCTAGGGACGGGTCTTGTGAGCGGTCTAGCCGGATTGCGCCGTAAACTTGTTACACGACAATGATCCCAAAGATTCAAGACGCAGAGAAGCCCGCTTAACAAGCGGGCTTTCTTTATCTCCCGCCTTATCCAGTACTTCCCGTCACTTCCCGCCACTGCGTTTGTTATGTACCCAATTACCTTCCTCCTCACCGACGCATGCAGAATGCAGATGGTATAGTTGGTTTTTGGGGGTGAGACATGCGGCTTGCCGCGAATCGCTGGCCCGCGAAAATGTTGTTGTTGTTTTGTGTTACCGGCAGGCTCTGCTTTGCCGCTGCTCCCACCACCCTTCCCCCGACGACCCTTCCCCCAACGACTCTTCCAGAAGAAGCTAGTTTCGTGCCGAGCCTGATGAAGTTTTATGTTTCGCCCGAGTTCGAGCCCTGGAACGAGCTTCTGGTTCCCCATTATGACGGCAAGCTCTTGTCCGGAAAACATTGGTCCGTCACGGGACATAGGGAGGACCTGGCCGACAGTCGCGCCGCGTGGAAGATGGTAAAGGAGGCTTTCCTGGCTCACGGCTGGACGATGGCGAAGGACGACCCTCGCGGCGGCCAGATGTATGAAACCCTGCATTTCGCCCAAGGAGACAAGGGCAAAGGTGAAGAAGCATGGGCCAACGTAACCATCGGCGATGAGAGGCACATCTTGATCGAGATTCTCGAGCCGGCTCCGCTGCCCTATATCCTCACTCTCGTTACTCCCGGGCCTGTTCCAGAGCAGATTGATCCCGCCAAAGGAGAGTTCCCCTATCTGACCGGCGTGCCCGGATCAAAGCTCACCGGCGGCAGTTTGGAGAACAGTCCCTTCAGCGTCCCGGTGGAGGGCGCAAGCCAGCCGGAAGTTGTCGCTACCGGTTCGATCCATAAGTCGTACCGGGCACCCGATGGCTTTACCAACGCGCTATTCATGGCGGAATATCCCGCGGCGCTGAAAAAAGCCGGATGGGTGATCGTGCGGCAGTCGAGCAGCGCAGACGCGGTCATTCTCGCGCATTACAGCCAGCAAGGCCGTAATGTGTGGGCCTACCTTCATCTGGGGGGCGGCAGGATGGATTTCAGCGTTGCTGATGCCGGCGCCAGGGACTTGGGCAAGACCCTGTCTGCCGATTGTCACGTGGCGATCTACGGAGTGCTCTTCGATTTCAATAAAGCTACTTTGCAGACCGCATCGGAGGCGCCGCTGCAGCAGGTTCTGGCGTTGCTCAAAAAAAACACGACGCTGAACATCGAAGTGCAAGGCCACACCGATAATGTTGGAACCGACACCTACAACCAGACGCTCTCCGAATCAAGGGCCGCAGCCGTCGTGACCTGGCTGACCCAACACGGCATCGCGGCCGCGCGTCTCACGGCGAAGGGTTATGGAATGACCAAACCCGTTGCCGATAACCGCAGCGACGAAGGGCGCGCCAAGAACCGTCGCGTTGAGATTTCCGATCCACGCTGCGTGCCCAAAGCGAAGTAGACGATCAGCGGCGGCCACGGCAAGGCGGCGAAGGGGTGTGTACAGATGTACATCCCATACACACTATCCCAACATCCGTTTGACCCTCTCTGATTCGCTCCCGTAAACTTATCTTTCCGTCACAATTGCGGGTCGAGGAGGCAGTCTGGGTTCCCGTTTTATCTTCCATCTTCGTAGCGCCGTGCTTTTTTCCTTGGTCTCGTTACTTTGCGGCTCGGCGTTTTCCCAATCTTCCTCGAGCGTAAAGCCCGGCAAGCAGGCGCCACAGCAGCAGCCCGGCAAGCTTTCGCCGGCAAAACTCCAATTGGCCACCAGTGAGGGCCTCTTCTCGGCGCTCGCTGCGATCAATACCTGCGGATTCGACCTGGACCTGGCCAACTCTGATCCTCTGCGCGCGCAGATCCGGAATGAAGTCACCCACGCCGTCAACGCTACTTTGGAAGCTTCCAATGCCCGCGAGAAACTCTGCCGGTTCTATGAAGACAAGCAGCTTCCCGACCCCGCCCGCAATTTAGCGCAATATGTTTCATTGGCGTTATATCTGAAGGAACCGCCGGAGTTTGGGACCACGGTGCGTGATTCTGATCTGCCGCCTGACGCGTATGAAGTCCTGGGCTTCGTACCGCTCCTTAAGAATCTCTACGACGCCGCTGATCTTCACGCGATCTGGGCGAAACATGCGGCGGATTACGAGCGCCTCATCGCGCGTGTCCACGATCCGGTGGCGGACATGGTGCTGAAGACTGACGTTTATCTGAAGCTGCCAGAGAGCAGTTACCTCGGGCGGCACTACACGGTTTTTGTCGAGCCCATGGGCGCTCCCGGCCAGGTCAACGCCAGGAATTTCAGCTCCGATTACTTCCTCGTGATCACGCCCAGCGCTGCTGGCGTGACCCGGCTCGAACAGATCCGCCACACCTACCTTCATTTCATTCTCGATTCGCTTGTCTCCCGGCACGCCACTGCCATCAAGAAGATCGAGCCGCTTCTGCTGACGGTAAAAACAGCCCCCATGGACGAGAGCTTCAAGAGTGACACCGCTCTTCTGGTCACAGAGTGTCTTATCCAGGCCATTGAATCGCGGACGCTGGCCCTTCCTTCCGGTATCAAAGACAATGCTGCGTTGGACAAGCAGCGCACTGCGGCGGTCGAAGCGGCGATGCAGCAGGGATACGTGCTGACGCGCTACTTCTATGACGCCCTCGCCAAGTTTGAGCAGGACCCTATCGGCTTGCGCGACGCCTTCACTTCGATGCTGGTCGGCATTGATGTGGATCGCGAAAGAAAGCGCGCGCAGAACATCACATTCAGCGCGACGGCCACGCCGGAACTGGTCCGCAGCTCCGCACCGAAGAAAGAACCTGAGCTATTAGATTTTGCTGAAGACCAATTGTCCCAGGGCAACGGCGAAGCGGCGCATCGTTTCGCGCAGCAGGCTTTGGACCAGCAACAGGGCGATCCGGCGCGGGCCATGTTCGTCCTGGCGCGCGCGGCTGTCCTCAATAAGCAGATGGACGACGCGCAAATGCTCTTCGAGCGCACTCTGGAGATCGCGCATGAACCGCGCACTGTCGCCTGGTCGCACATATATATTGCGCGCATCCTGGACCTGAAGTGCGAACGCGAATCGGCCCTTTCGCATTACCGCTCTGCGCTCACTTTCGCCCAGCCAACACCAGACGTGAAAGCCGCCGCCGACAAGGGCATCAAAGAATTGCCACCGCGCTGCGTGCAGCCTGACAACAAGGAATAGAATCACAGACTTGAAGGAGACCTAATGAAAGTGTTGCTTACATTTATGTCCGTGGCCCTATTAAGCTCGGCCTCATTCGCCCAAATGCCCACGCAGCCGAACAGGCCCGCGGGTGCTCCGACGCCCGCCCAAACCAACTCTCCAACGGAAGGCATGCCGGCGCCAAGAACGACGCCTGCTCAAGCCAATTCACCCGCCGAAGGCAAGACCGTTGCCCAACGACACGGGAAACCGCAGGCCAAGACGAAAGAAGAGTTTGCGGATTATCAGGCGGCCGTCGCTATTCCGGATCCAACTGCAGAACTGGATGCGGCTGGCAAGTTCGCCGAAAAATATCCTCAGAGCGAACTGCGCTACGTTCTTTACTCGCAACTTTTGCAAAAGTTTTACGGCGCGAACGATTCTTCCAAGGTGGTGGATACCGGACGCAAAGTATTGGCCATCGAGCCGGAAGATGCTCTTGCGAAGGTAGTGATCGCCACCGCGCTTGCGGAGAGCACCCATGACACTGATCTCGATCAGGACGAGAAATACACAGAGGCGATGAAAGATGCGGAATCAGCCATCAAGACCATGGACACTGGATTGATCACACCTCCGCAGGCGACTCCGGAGCAGATCGCTTCGGTCAAACACCAACTGCTCGCGTGGGCGCACGCAGCTATGGGATACATCGAGCTTACCCGTAAGAATTACGCGCTGAGCGAACAGCATTTCAAGGAGGCCATCGCCGCCAATCCTGAGCAGCCCGATTCCACGAATTTTCTGCGCTTGGCAGTGGCGCAAGACAATCTCGTGCACTACCCGGACGCCATGACCAATGCGGACAAGGCGTTGCAACTGGCGCAGACCGAGAACAACGCGCAGATCGTGGGCCTTGCCAAGAACGAAAAAGACCGGCTGACGAAACTTATGGCGTCTGCCCCGAAATCAACGACGCCTCCGCCGCCAAAGCAGTGATCATGTTTCTTGACGCGTCGTGTGACTCCACATTGCACGATGCGTCTAAAGAAATGGCTCAGTACCACCCTGAATGAAAAAGAAACCCAACAAGCCCAAACCTGCGACCGGGATCGAAGCCCTACAGCTCGAACTCGGTCACAAGTTCGCCCGGCTGGAGCTGCTGCAGCACGCCCTCACCCACAGCTCACACGCCAACGAACTCGCCGTGGCGAACGCCGGCTCGTCGAGGCCATTGGATAATGAGCAGCTTGAGTTCCTTGGCGACGCTGTGCTCGGTTTTGTCACCAGCCAGACCTTGTTCGATCGCTATCCGGACTACAGTGAAGGCCAGCTGTCAAAGGCCCGCGCGCATTTGGTCAGCGCGAGTCATTTGATCAAGGTTGCTCGAAGGTTGTCGCTGGGCACGTATCTCCATCTCGGTCGCGGCGAGGAGCGTAGCGGAGGCCGCAGCAAATCGGCGCTCCTGGTCGATGCCCTGGAAGCCGTGATCGCATCTCTTTACCTCGACGGCGGACTGGAAGCGGCGCGCAGTTTTATTACGGCCAAGATACTTGGGCCGGAGCTGGAGGCCCTTGAAACGCACCCCGATCTCGCTTTCGCCGACCAAAAATCTGCTTTGCAGGAGTGGTTACAGGCAACCGGCGGCCACCAGCCTGCGTATCACCTGGTACAGGAAGAAGGCCCTGATCATCGCAAGACTTTCACCGTGGAATTGCGTCTCACTCCTGCGATGGCCGGAGCCAATGGACCGCGAGGGACTTACGTTTGCCGCGCGCAAGGAACAACGAAGAAGAACGCCGAGCAGAAAGTCGCGCAACAGGCGCTACGGTATTTGCAGAAACAGAAGAAAGCTCTGATCGACCAGGCGTGAATATGGCCACCAATCCATTGCCGGATTCGGCGTCGAGTGCGGAGTCACAGCCGGCTGTTTCCCAGCCCGTCATGGTTTCAGACTCGCATGAGGCGGCCCGCTCGTGGTCGGAAGTATTTCAGTCGCTTGTATCCATCATTGTCATCGCACTCTTCATCATCCTCTTCGTCGTCCAGGCATTTCAGATTCCCTCGGGATCCATGGAGAACACATTGCTCGTGGGCGATTATGTGCTCGTGGACAAGTTCGCTTATGCTCCCTCCGGCCATTGGGGTTGGATGGTCCCATACGGAAAGCTTCATCGCGGCGACATCGTCGTCTTTAAGTGGCCGGTGCATCCCGAACAGCATTTCGTGAAGCGATTGATCGGACTTCCCGGTGATCGCGTGCGCCTGGTGAATGGGAACGTCTTCGTTAACGGGGAAAGGCTGTCTGAGGATTACGCTGTCCATAAACTTCTGAATCACGATGGCTTTCGCGACGAATTCCCCGCGAGGCGCAGCTCCGACCCGAACATAAACCCACGTTGGTACGCCGATATCTCTGGCTTTACTCGCAACAACGAACTCATCGTGCCTGAGGATTGCTACTTCGTTCTTGGCGACAACCGCGACAGCAGCCTGGATAGCCGGTATTGGGGATTTGTCCCGCGGGAGAACATCGTCGGCAAGCCACTGATGATTTATTTCTCGCTACGGCCCTTCGACGGCGAGATCATTCCTGGAGCGGATGATAAAATTGGGCGTTTTGTTGACGATCTCCGCCAGTTGCCGGCCGCCGCGCGCTGGGGACGAGTGCTTCACTTCATTAAATGAACTTCATTCAAGACTGAGAAGAGAGTTTCTTTGGCAAAAGAGATCGACAAGCTCAACGACAAGCTGGAAGAAAAAAAAGAGACCGCCATGGAATTCATCAGTTCCATGGCTGTCGTCTTAGTCACGGGTCTGTTCATTGTGACTTTCAACATGCAGGCCTTTGAGATCCCATCCAGCTCCATGGTGAGGACGCTGCTGGTGGGAGACCACGTTTTCGTTGACCGCACCACCGCCGCTCCCAGGACGACATGGGCCGGTCCGCTGCTTCCTTATCGCGACATCCAGCACGGTGAGATCATCGTCTTCCTTCATCCTGTTCAGCCCGGAACGCACGTTGTGAAGCGCATCATCGGCATTCCCGGAGACCACATTCGGTTGCGCAATGGCGTGGTCTATCGCAATGGCGAAAAACTGGATGAGCCGTACGTCATACATTCCGTCGGGAACAATGACCGGTACCGCGACGAGTTCCCTTCAGTCTCTCCCAGAGAGTCGAACAATGTTGCCACCGAGTGGTATGTGACTCAGGGTAATTACATCAAAGACGGCGAGATCATTGTGCCTCCCAACAGCTATTTCGGTATGGGTGACAATCGTGACGTTAGCCTGGACAGCCGCTATTGGGGCTTCATCCCGCGGGAGAACGTGATCGGTCGTCCAATGTTCGTTTATTGGTCGTTCGAAACGCCCGAGGACCAGTACACCAAGACTGAGGTCCCGGACCGCGTCAAGTGGTTGGGACACGTGGCCCTGCATTTCTTTGACAAGACGGTTTGGGGCCGCACTCTTCGCATCATCCGCTGATCTGTCCTGAACGGAAGTTTCATGCCTGAGCAAAGCAAGCACAAGAGACAAGTCGCCGCAGGCTTTGTGCTTGTAGTATTGCTCGCCGTCTTCGTGCCTCCCTTCGTGAACGCCAATCTCTTTCGCGCACGGCTGGCGCGTAGCGTGAGCGGTTCCCTGGGACGCAACGTCACCATGGGCGATGTCAAGATCAAGCTGCTTCCACTTCCCGGTTTTCAGATCCAGGATTTCGTGGTCATGGACGATCCTGCGTTCAGTGCCGAGCCGATGTTGCGCGCAGAGTCCGTGACTGCGCGCCTGCGACTCACGTCTCTCTGGCGCGGACGTTTGGAGATTGCGCGACTGAGCTTCGCTTATCCCAGCTTGAATCTGGTGCGCAACGCTGAAGGGCGATGGAACATCGAGGGCCTGCTCGCGCACGCTTCTCAGGTTTCCGCCGCGCCCACTGCGAAAAAGAAGCCTGAATCACGGCCGCGGTTTCCCTACATCGAGGCAGATACCGGGCGCATCAATTTCAAGCTCTTGCAGGAAAAGAAAGCGCACGCGTTGGTGGAAGCCGATTTCGCCCTTTGGCAGGAATCGGAGAACCAATGGAACATGCGTCTTGAAGCCCGTCCCACGCGCACGGACGCCAACCTGGGCGATACCGGGACGCTGCGCATCGAAGGATCGTTTCAGCGCGCCGACAAGATCGAGAACACTCCCATGAAGGTGAGCTTCGACTGGCAGCGAGCACAGCTCGGCCAACTGACGGCGCTCATCTACGGACGCGATCGCGGTTGGCGTGGCGACATTCGCCTCTCCGGCACTCTCGAAGGCATGCCGCAGCAGTTTTCTGCGAAAGCTTCCGCTCAGGTCGATGACTTTCACCGCTATGACATTTCTGGTGACGATTCTCTGAGCCTTTCCGCGCAGTGCAATGCCAACCACTCGACCGTTACCGGAACGGACGCTTTCGGTTTCCGCAACACCTTGTCATGCAATGTTTCGGTCCCTCCGGGCAACGTCGAGTTCCGCGCCTATGGAAAGTACTGGTGGCTGAAGCCGGACTACATCAGTGTGCGCGCCCAGGGAGCACCAGTGTCGGCCCTTGCGCAGCTCTATCGCAGGGCGAAACGTGACGTGCCGCGCGACCTCGTCGGTAATGGGACGATGAACGGATATTTCAGCCGCATCTATTTCCCTGACGCTGACCATCCCCGATGGATCGGTCAAGGGACTTTGGCGAATGTGCATTTATCTTCCGCGAACCTCGCACAAGACTTTGTCGTCGACACTGCCCATTTTGGCTTCAACCAAGTCGAACAATCGCCCGAAGGGCCCAATTCCACCGGCTTGGCGCTTCGCCTGGGTTCCGCGAAAGGAACAGTGGCCCTGAATCCTCCGGCCAATGTATTCACGGTCGATCCGTTTCCGGCGAACTTAGGCGGTCTGAGGCCCTTGATCATTAGCGGGACGAACTCTAAGAACGGCCTGCAATTACTCATCAAGGGCGACTCGGACGTAAAACAACTTTCATCCGCGGCCGAACTCTTTGGACTGCAGATCCCACCAAGTGCAAGGCAAAGCGTCGGAGTAGCGAATGTTGAACTGAATATCTCAGACGAATGGACCGGTTTCGCTGCCCCTACAGTCACGGGTACGATCCGGGAAACGGCGCGCCCGTCGCTTACGACCGCAACGGAGACTGCATCTAACCAGCAGCATGCCAAGACACCCAAACCGTCTCGCCAGTAGCACAAACTTCAGTGTTTATGCGGTTCTGCTCACCGTTGTCGTCGCAGCATTTTCGAACTTACGCGCGGATCAGGTTGCCAGCTCTGAGACAAGCCGCATGCAAACCGCGGCGGCAGATTCCATGCAGCGCAAGATCGACTTCATTAAGGCCAATGCCGATGCTTCGCGCATCGATCCGCGGCCGACGAACTTCTCGCAGAGTGAGATCAACGCCTATTTTGCCGAACGTCGCGTGAAGATGCCCGACGGCGTGAAGTCAGTCCGCTTCGTGCTCACGCCAGGAACAGTGACTGCCTATACGACGGTGGATTTCGACGAGATCACCGCCAAAGCGCGTTCGCACAATCCGCTGCTCGCCATCTTCAGCGGCACACATGACGTTCAGGTCGTGGCCGACGCGATCAGCGAAGGCGGCATGACCCACGTGATCGTTCGCAGCGTCGTTCTCGACGGTGTCTCCATCCCGCACATGGCCTTGGAGATGTTCATCGAGAGATGGGTCAATCCGAAATATCCGTCCATCAGGCTCGACGGCGAATACAAACTCCCTGCGAGGATAGATACGGTTGCGATTCGAGCCCGGCAAGGGGTTGTGACACAGAAATAACCGCCAGCCTTCAGCCATCAGCCGTCAGCAAAACCTTCTTCGCATCTCTGCGTCTCTGCGTTGAACGCTTTTTTCTAGAAACTAGAAACGAGAAACTAGAAACCGTTCTTAAGCTATCTCCACCTTTTCCATCCACTCTGCGACTTCCACCCGCCATTTCATCTCTTTCTCGATCGCGGCTTTCAGCAATGAAGACGCGCTCGGCTCTCCATGCACCAGGTATGTGATGTTCGGCGCTGTTTGGAATGTATGCAGCCACTCGAGAAGCTCTGGCGTGTCAGCGTGGTCGGAAAATTGTTCGATGGTCGCGATCTGCGCGCGGATCTGCACATCCTGATTGAAGATGCGGACAGTCTTTGCGCCGCTCTTGATGGTGAATCCGCGGGTCCCCGGCGCCTGGAAGCCGATGAAGAGGACTGTGTTCTTCGGTTCAGGCAGGCGATGCATCAGGTGATGGAGCACGCGTCCGCCGGTGACCATGCCGCTCGACGACACGATGATCATGGGATAGACCATGCTGTTCATCTTCTTGGAATCGTCAGGAGTGGTGTCAAAGAAAAATCCGGGCCATTGCAACGGCGAACCATATTTGCCGATGAGCTGCTTCGTCTCCGGGCTGTACTCCTCGGTGTGCTTCAAGAAGATGTCAATGGCTTTGATGGCCATCGGACTGTCCGTGTGGATGGGAATGCGCGGTATCTTTCCCTGCTCCATCAACTCTTTCAGGATGAACAACAACTTCTGCGTGCGCTCCACCGCGAACGCCGGGACCACGACCGTGCCGCCACGCTGCACCGTGTCATTGATGATCTTGGCGAGCTCTGGCAGCGCGTCAGTCTTGGGATGCTCGCGATTTCCGTACGTGGATTCCATCACCAGCACGCTGCTGGCCTGGTCGGCGACAGATTCAGGTCCGGTGCGGACGACTTTGCCCGGCGTGGTCGCTTCCGAGTTGCGCATGCGGCCAATGTCGCCGGAGAAGAGCAGTTTGCGTTCCCCTTTTTCAATCTGGATCTTCAGTTCAGCCATGCCTGAACCGAGAATGTGCGCAGCGTGGACGAACTGAAAGCTGAACTTTGGCGAGAGCTGGGTCGGCGTATGGAAGGCGACAGGGACAAAATTCTTCAGGCAATCCTGCGCGTCTTCCAATGTGTAAAGCGGCAAGGCGGGCGAGTGCTTGGAACTTTTCTGCTTGTTGTGAAACTCGGCGTCCTCTTCCTGAAGATGTCCGGAATCAGGCAGCACTACGCCGCACAGGTCGATGGTCGCGGGCGTGGCATAGACCTTTCCGGTGTAGCCCTCTTTGTAGAGACGCGGGATCCATCCGCAGTGGTCAAGATGCGCGTGGGTGAGGATGACTGCGTCAATCTCTTTCGCGGGGATGGGCGTGTCCTGCCAGTTGCGCTCGCGCCATTCTTTCTTGCCTTGAAACATGCCGCAATCGACCAGTACTTGAAGGTCGCCTGTGTTGATGAGGTGTTTGGAACCAGTGACAGTGCCCGCCGCGCCGAGGAATTGGATATAGGCCATGAAGTTTTATACAGGAAATTTTTTCGGCGTGGTTGGGGCACCCGCAAAAGCAGGTCCCTCGCTCCGCTCGGGATTTCGGCTGGCGGCTCAAACGCCGCCAAGCGCCTCAAGATATGGCCCCCCTCCCCCTCCCTTATGCATTTTGCTTTAGAATGACGAACTTACGACGAGGATATGTCTCTAACCATTTGATTTCAGGTTAGTTAAGTATGAAAGTATCCATCTTAGCGACCTAGCCCCCTCCCTCCCTTGATCAAGTTCGCCATTTTGACGAACTTAGGAATCTCCAGCAGAGTTAATGTCCACAATAATTTGATGTATGTTTTTATGTCAAGGACTCTTTTTATGGTTAACAGGGAGATAATCACAGGGATTTGTTGGGGCGCGCCGCCTTGGGCTTGCGTCCACTCAGGGGTTATTTAAATGTGCCGTCCCTTCGGGACTCAGATCTTGTTCTCAGCTTTCCCAGGACTTACGTCCTGGGCTAAATAATGTCGTCCTTCGGACTCGAATGCATAGACCCTTCGACTCGCTTTGCTCGTCAGGGTGACAGAACTGAGCACGTGCGAATAGGTTGCAGAATCATAGGGATCCTTCGTCGCAAGGAACGCGACTCAGGATGACAAAATCAACGATTGTTTCTACTTCGCGCCCTCCGCTTTCCACACATTGTTCGTCAGGTCTGATTCGGGGACGCTGCCATCGTTCACGATCACTTCCAGCGGCAACGATGCGGTGGTCACGCGCGCGCTGGCCTTTGAGTTGGCCGGAACCTGCACCCGCGCGGTGGACTCACCTTCTTTGGTGAGTACCCGGACGGGCACTTCAGCGGCGCAGTCGCCCAAGTTCTCTACGGTCACGGTGACGATGTAACGTGCCGAGGAATCGCTGCCGATGGTCTGCCGCGGATAGACCTGCGCGATGCGGAAGTCCGGCAGGCCGCGGTCGCGATAGACCCAGTCATCAAAGAACCAGCTGAGGTCGCGATGCGCCTGCGCCTCGATCAGCTTTTGCATGTAGGTCGTCTCTTTGTCGTCGGCCGCGCGGTAGTTGCGCAGCGCCTTAAGCAGCGGAGCGTCGCCCAGCATGTCATGCAGCATCCACCAGACGTACATCGCCTTGGTGCGATAGAGGACTTCGTCGCCGGTGTTGATGAGCGAGCGAGCGGCGGAGTCCGGCGAGGACTTCATGTTCTCTGGCTCGTCCAGCGCAAGCGTTGTGCGGCGGTCGAGCAGGAAGGCGAGGGCGGCCTTGTGTCCGTCCTGCACTTCCCTTTCGCGCAGCTGCGCGTAATGCGCGAGACCTTCTGCGATCCATGCGCGTGACGACGGCACAGCGGCGTGCGCGAGGGTGTGCGCGATTTGCCACTGGATGGCTTTGTCATTGTCGGTAAAAGGTGTGAGCAGCAGCGAGCCGCTTTCGAACGGCGCGGCGTTGGGATCAGGATGCTGGATGATAGTGATGCGGTCCTGCGGTGCGCGCAGCCAGGAGGTGATCTCGGGCGCGACTTTTTTGACAGCGTCGGCGTACTTGGCAGCGGCGAGGGATTGTTTGGGTTGGAACCATATCTGATCGTTGGAAGCGGGCAAGCGTTCGAACTTGCCGATGACGATCAGAGGACCATCCATCCCGAGGCGTGGGAACTCAATCTTTCCATAATGGTTTTTCCCGCTCACAAAGATCAAAGCTTCGCCGCTCGGTTGGCCATTAGAGAGCATCGCATCGTTTGAAATATCGTCATGTTGAGTGTTGAGGATCATCTGCGCCTCCGCATGCCGCGCACGGAACTCGCCCAGCTCGACGAAGAGTTTGTTGCGGTCGCTCAACATCGCGGGCTCGAGCGCGACGGGATACCAGACGACGTGTCCGACGCCGCGCAGCGCGGTGAAATCTGGCGAGATGCGGTCCCAATCGGTGGCGCGGGCTTGAGCCTCGGGCACGCCGACGCGGGTGAGGCGCGAAGTGTCCTGCGTGATGTTGCCGGAGTAGCCGACTTCGATGTCGATCGTCGCCTTCGGCGCGACGGGCTGCGGCAAAGCGAATGTTGCTTCGACGATCGCGCCGGTGTGGTCGATATCGCTGTCGAGCTTCGCGGTCTCGAATGGGACGGGATCGCCGGCGATCTTGATGCTCGCCCACTTGAGTTGCGAACCGAGTTGCAGCGCGGCCGCCGATTGCGGCGTGGGCGAATCGTTGCGCAGGGTGATGGTGCCGCGGGCGGTGAGGAGTGAGGTTGCGGGGTCGATAGTCAGTTGCAGGTTGTATTTAATGAAGGTGAAGGCGTTGCGATCGGGATGGGGTGGAGTCTGCGCTTTCGACGTAACGCAGAAGAGAAGCAGGATTGGGATGAGTCGTTTGATGGGAAGTCTCGTTATCGGTTATCGGTTGTCGGTAAAGTCAAAAGCAAAGACAAAGGCATTGCCCTTCGGCTTCGCGACTTCGTCGCTTCGCTCAGGGTGACAGCGGTGATTGGCGGCATCTACTTCTTTCTCCGCTGGCGTTGCAGCTCGTACATCACGACCGCGCCTGCAACGGAGACGTTCAGTGACGGCACGGAGCCTTGCATGGGTATCTTGACCAGAAAATCGCATTTCTTGCGGACGAGGTCATGCAAGCCGTGGCCTTCGGCGCCGAGGACGATGGCGCAATCCATCTTGTAGTCGATCTCGTCGTAGAACTTGCTGCCGCGCTCGTCGAGTCCTACGACCCAGATGTTCTTCTCTTTCAACTCTTCGATGGTGCGATTGATGTTGGTGACTTTGGCGACGGGCACGTGCTCAGCGGCGCCGGCGGAAGATTTCACGACGGTCGCATTCACGCCCACCGCGCGACGCTCGGGGATGACGACGCCGTCGGCGCCGGCAGCGTCGGCGGTGCGAAGGAGCGCGCCGAGGTTATGCGGGTCTTCGACGCCATCGAGCACGAGGACGAAGGCATGCTGTCCGCGGCGCTGCGCGAGCACGTCATCCACATCGATATATTTTTTCTGCGCGGCGATGGCGACCACGCCTTGATGCGCGGCGGTCTTGGCCATGCGGTTCAAATGTTCGCGGCCCTCAAAGCGGACGCTGATGCCGGCCTCGCGGCAGGCGTCAATGATCTTCTGCAGCTTGGCGTCCTTGCGGTCGCGCGAGATGGCGACATATTCGAAGGCGCGTCCGCGGGATCTGAGGGCCTCTTCAACGGCGTGAATGCCGTAGATCACGTCCATGGGATGAGTGTAAATCAGCAGCGAGCACCTAGCATCGAGCATCTAGTAACGGCTTGAGGTGCTCCAGACCTGTTACTCGATGCCAGGTGCTAGATGCTCGGTGCTGCTTTGTTATCCTTGAATGGTTGGGGGGTTCTCGCTTGCAAGGTGTCTTTATTCTCTCTGCGGTGCGCACGCCGATCGGAAAATTCGGTGGCGCCATGGCGTCTTTAACCGCTGCCGATATGGGCTGCATCGCGGCGAAGGCGGCGATGGAGCGTGCCGGTGTCGAACCGGATCAGATTGAAGAAACGATCTTCGGGAACGCGCGGCAAGCGGGTGGCGGGCCGAATCCTGGCCGCCAGATCAGCGTGCGCGCCGGCGTACCGCAAGAGGTCCCGGCATACACCATCAATAAAGCGTGCGCTTCCGGGATGAAGGCGATAGCACTGGGCTATCAGGAAATCCTCAGTGGCAACCTGGAATGTGTGCTCACTGGTGGCTCAGAGTCGATGTCGCGCGTTCCCTACTTGCTTGATAGTGGACGCTGGGGTTATCGCATGGGCAACCAGGAAGTGGTTGATGGGATGTATCGCGATGGCTTTTTTTGTCCGCTGGCGAAGATGATCATGGGCGAGACGGCGGAGATCCTGGCCGAACAGTACAAGATCAGCCGCGAAGAACAAGATGCATTCGCACTGCGCTCACAGCAGCGTGCCGAACGGGCGATCAATGCCGCAAGATTCAAAGATGAGATCGTTCCTGTCACCATCGAGTCGAAAAAAGGTGCGACGATCTTCGACCGCGACGAGCATCCGTTTCTTGGAGTGACGCCGGAGAAGCTGGCGAAACTCGCTCCGGTGTTCGCAAAGACCGGCAGCATCACGGCGGGAAATTCTTCCGGCATCACGGACGGCGCGGCGGCGATGGTGCTGGCCAGCGAAGCATTCGTGAAACGCCGCAATCTGAAACCGCTGGCGCGGATCATGGCGGTCACGTCGGCGGGCGTGGATCCAAAGATCATGGGGATTGGGCCGGTGCCGGCGCTGCGCAAGATGGAAGAAAAACATCGTTTGAAGCTTCACGACTTTTCGCTCATCGAATTGAATGAGGCGTTCGCAGCGCAGGTCATCGCTTGCGATCGCGAGCTGAACATGGACGGCGATAGGCTGAACGTGAACGGCGGCGCCATCGCCTTAGGCCATCCGATCGGCTGTACGGGTACGCGGATCACCGTAACCCTGCTGCATGAGTTGTTGAAAAGAAAAGGCAAACGGGGTGTGGCGACGCTGTGCGTGAGCGGCGGGATGGGCATGGCACTTGCGATTGAAAATGTCCAGTAGTTTTGGGTGACAAGCGACCCCAAAATGAGTCAAACTAGTACGAAGTTCGTTATTTAGGAAGTTGAATGTCACAACTGAAAACACAGAGTCCTTACCGAGTCTTCTCCCTCATCATTCTTTTCATCACCGCTGCCGGATTCGCCGGGGTGGTGTTTGCGCAACATTCATCCGCGGACCGCGGATACGGGACTGAGATCCCTGACAACCTGAAGTCATTCACCCAGATCTACAGCCTGGTGGAAGACAACTATGCGGACCCAGTGTCTGCGGACAAAGCGATCTACAACGGCGCCATCCCCGGCATGTTGCATGTGCTGGACCCGCACTCGAACTTCCTGGATCCGAAGGCCTACGCGCAGTTACGCGAAGAGCAGCGCGGCAAGTATTACGGCATAGGCATGCAGGTAGGCCGCCGCGACAATAAGATCTTTATAGCGTTCTCGTTTGCGGGAAGCCCGGCGTATCGCGCAGGATTGCGTGCCGGTGATCTGATCGCTGCCGTGGATGGCAAGCCGACTGATGATATGTCCACGACGGACGTGGTCGCGCTGGTCAAAGGCCCGCGCAACACTTCAGTCCATTTGAGTATTCTGCGCGGCGATTCAGTGAACCCGTTCAGCGTCGACGTGGTGCGCGATGAGATCCCGCTGCATAGTGTCGACATACATTTTGAGATCAAGCCTGGCATCGGCTATATGCGCATCACGAACTTCGGCGAAACGACCGACGAAGAAGTGGGCGAAGCCCTGGACGAGATGGGCAACCTCAAAGGCCTGATCATTGACCTTCGCCAGAATCCGGGTGGCGTGTTGAGCGCAGCGGTCGGCGTAGCAGACAAATTCTTAAAGCCGGGGTCCGTGATCGTTTCGCAACGCGGACGCGCGTCGGCTGAACAGGCGTATCGCGCGACCAAGGGCAATGGAGGCAAGGATTATCCCATCGTCGTACTGATCAACCGCGGCAGCGCTTCTGCCAGCGAGATCGTGGCCGGCGCGCTGCAAGACCACGACCGCGCGCTCATCGCCGGCGAGATCAGCTTCGGCAAAGGCCTCGTACAGTCGGTATACAACCTGTCTGACAATACTGGCTTGCTGCTGACGACGGCGCATTACTACACGCCCAGTGGCCGCCTGATCCAACGCGAGTACACGGGAAAATCTCTTTATGACTATTACACCGAGCGCACCGCTGACAACACTAACAAAGAAGTGAAGGTCACTGACAGCGGACGCACCGTGTATGGCGGCGGCGGCATCACGCCGGACGAGAACCTGACCTCGCCGAAGTTCAACGCCTTCCAGACCCGGCTCCTGCAGAAGTTCGCGTTCTTCAACTTCGCAACACAGTACCTGAACCAGAAGGACGTAAAGGTCACGCCGGATTTCGAAGTCACCGACGCGACTGTGCAAGAGTTCCGCAAATACCTGGAGAAGAGCCAGGTGGAATATACCGAGCCAGACCTTTTTGCCAACATGGACTGGGTGAAGACCAATCTTAAGAGTTCCATCTTCACCGGCCAATTCGGCGAGGAGGAAGGTCTGCGGACACTGACGGGCGCGGACCCTGAGATCTTCCAGGCCATTGACCTGCTGCCCAAAGCGAAAGCCCTGGCGGACGGCTCACGTAAGATCGTGGCGGCGCGTGAGGCTGCGCGCACGAATTCTGTGCAATAAACCTTCAAACTGTTTTCCACGACCGCAGCCTTCGGGCTGCGGTTTTATTTGCGCGGAAGGTAAAATCCCTGCATGACAACTGCGGATGTGGTCATCATCGGCGGCGGGATCGTGGGCTCGAGCATTGCCTATCACCTGACCGCTGCGGGATGCCGCGATGTGATCGTGATGGAGCGCGAGACACATACCGGCAAAGGTTCCACCGGCAAGAGCATGGGCGGCGTACGCGCACAGTTCTCCACGCCGGTGAACATCCAGATGTCGCTGTATTCGATCCCCTTCTACGCTGCATTTGATGAGGTGATGGGACATCCGGCGGGGTATCGTCCGCAGGGATATCTGTTCATGGCGACCGCGCCGGCGCATATGGAGTACTTGCGCGCGAACCATGCTCAGCAAGCCGCCTTGGGATTGAAAACCGCAAAGCTCATCTCCGCGGAAGAGATTCGCGCCACGTATCCCCAACTGCGCGGTGATGACATCATCGGCGGCAGCTTTTGTTCGACCGACGGGTTCGTGGATCCCTACAGCGCCATGACCGGGTTCATGGCGAAAGCCATCGAGCAAGGCGCGAAACTTTGGCGCGAGGCCGAGGTCACCGCGATCGAGCGAGATGCGAGCGGAGCGGTCACTGGAGTTGACTCGACCAAGGGCAAAATCGCGGCGCGGAGAGTGGTCAATGCGGCGGGAGCGTGGGCGAAGGAAGTGGCAAAGCTGGCTGACGTTGAACTACCGGTGCAGCCGCTACGCCGAATGCTGGTCCCGACCGAGCCGTTCGACGAGTTTCCGCACACGGCGCCCATGATCATTGATATGTCCACAGGATTTCACTTCCGACCGGAAGGGCGCGGATTCCTGCTTGCATGGAATGATCCGGAAGAGATTACGGGATACAAGTTGGATTTCGAGCCCACATTCATCGAAAAGATCTTAGTGCACGCTGCTGACCGCGTTCCGTGTTTTGAGCACGTGCCAGTAAATCCGAAACGCGCCTGGGCGGGACTCTATGAGATGACGCCCGACCATCACCCCATTATCGGCCCGGCGCCGGGCGTTAAGGGACTATTCTTCGCTAATGGCTTCAGCGGACATGGCGTAATGCATGCGCCGGCCACGGGGAAGCTAACCGCCGACCTGATCCTGCGCGGGAATTCTGACATCATCTCCGACCCGCGGGCGTTCGCCTTCGAACGCTTCGCCGAGGGCCGAGCTATTCATGAGACGGCCGTCCTCTAAGCTGTTTTCCCTATGGCGTGGCACACTTTTGCGCTCATGCAGCTTTCGTTATTTCCGCTACTATTTGCGCCAAGAACCCTCCATGAAATCTGCCAGGAAGTCGCAGGCCAAGCCTTGCCAGCTGTGCCATGGATCAGGCAAAGGCAAGGACGGAAAGTCTTGCCCAACGTGTGACGGCAAGGGCGAATTCATCACTCGCGCTGTGAAGTGACTGCTACGCGTCCCCGCCCTTTCGTAACCTCCGATACTTACAGTTTCTTTACACCTTTCATTGATACTCTTTGCGCGCTGGGTTTCGCCAGATTGCTCCTGGCTAGCAAACCTGGTGTCTTGGGGCAGCGTCCCGCCGGAGTCTTGTCCTCCAACAAAAATACCGGCGGGGCGCTGGATAAGCCCCGATCACTTGAAAATATTCTTCGGCAGCATCACGTGGACGCCTTTATTGCCGTCCACCAACTGAGTGATGTCCACGTCACCGGCGACGGACGTGAGCATATAAGCGTCTTCGTGGCTGAGGTGTTTCTCTGCCATCAGGAAGCTGATCATCTCGCGAACGGCGATCTTCGTGGCTTGCGTCAGGTCTTCATCGAAGCCCATGCTGATGTAGTGCGTGGGCGTCTCTGCCCGTGGATATTTTTGGCCCGTTCCTTTGTGCACAATGAACTGCAGCGTTCCGACCAGCGAAGTTTCCATCGCAGTGATGTCCACCTCGCCGTTGCCTTGCCCGGCGTGACCGTCGCCGATGAAGAAGAGCGCGCCTTTCGTGTGCACGGGCAAAAATAGCGTGGCACCGGCGACGAGTTCTTTGTTGTCCATATTGCCGGCGTGGATGCCGGGCGGCGCGCTGTTGATGCGTCCTGCGCTGGGCGGCGGGGCCACGCCCATGCTGCCGAAGAAGGGATGCAGCGGGATCTCAATATTCGGCGCGAACTGCGCGGTCATCTTTTTCTTATCGAGCGGGATGATCTTGATGTTGGAGGCGGGAAAGTCTTCGGGCAGGAACCCACGTCCAGGGCCAAATCCGTTGTAGGCGTAGGGAATGGCGAGATCGATCTTCTGAATGCGCACTTCGAGCGTGTCGCCCGGTTCGGCCGTCTCGATGAATACAGGCCCTGTGAGAATGTGTCCGCCGGGACCTTTGTTAGTGACCTGGTCATAGATGTCGCGCAGAGTCTGCTCGACTTGGGCAGGAGGGACGCCGGCCGATTCGAGACGCTTTGGACTGTTGGTGAGCAGTGTGTCGAACTGGACGGTATCTCCGGATTTGATGGTGAGCACAGGCGGCGCGGCTGCGTCGTAGTATCCCCAAGCGACGGTCTTGGGTGTGGCGGGAAGTCTGAGGGAATTTTGGGCGGCTGCAGGAATACTAAGAATGGAGAGCAAGAAGGCGACAATAATCCTTCGTAAAGACATGCGCAACAGAGTGCCAGAAGTGCGGCACTTTGTCATGCGGGCTGGCCTTGGCAACTCTCGTTGAGCCGTGTTCCGAATTCGTAAATTTTTGATTTTGATGCATTCGGGATGACCTTTGTAGGGAACACTGCTGACAAATAAAGAGATCTCGGCCAACAATCGGCCGTAATCCTGGAGGTTAGGATGAGGTTATCGACCACCGCCTTCGTGCGCCAGTCTGTGTTCCTTCTGTTCCTCGCTTGCATCACGGCCCTTGGACAAAGCGTAGGAGATTTTCAGCTGTCTGCCGGAGCAAGCTATGACCAGCAAGCACGCACTGCAGCAGTCTCATCATATTCTGATGCCGCGCCTACGGACTTTAATGTGTGGGTCAGAGAGTGGCTGGACCTGGATGTTTCTTCCAGCACCTTCAAGTGGAAGAAGAAAAACGGGGACACCCAAAAAACAGGTGCCGGGGACACAAGCTTTACCGGGATCGCCGTGTTGTATCAGGGGAGCGGCACCGACCTGCTTCGCCCGACTGTGATCATGATCTACACGGCTAAAGTACCGACCTCTGATTCATCTGTGAGCGCCAGCCGAGAGCTGGATCACGTGATCAGACTCTCGCTTTCGAAACCCGGCCTTAGCCACATTCCCAGGCTCTCAATCAAATTACAACCTGGCATTGGCATCTTTGGAAGAAATTCCGGTGGGAACGATGCTCGGGCTATCTTGGCGCTGCAAAACAAGATCGTGCTTGATCGTAACAGCAACGTTACTTCGCTCGATCCGCTAGCGCCCAAACCGGTATGGTTCTTGCAAAACGACGTCACTTGTTACAGCAAAGCGACCAAGACACCGGCCGATTGCAGCGACTCAATACGGCTAAGCCATAAGTTCTTGTCTGCGGGCCTCGAACTGCAAGGGGGTGCAAAAATTGGACTTACGGCTCCCTCTGCACGTTTTGGCCTGTTTACGAGTCTAATATATTCAGGAAGCTTCAAATCCATGTTTGGAGGCACAGAATGAGACCCACACTTCTCGCAATGGCAATCCTATTCAGCGTTGTAACAGCGATGGCTCAATCTGAACCAACCACCGCGGGCGGCGACCTTCCCGGCAACACAGACCGCGTCGACGCGAGCCTCCGCGCGAAACAGAACCCAGAAGTAAAAAAGTATGCTAAACAGATTGAGGCGGCCAAGTTAGATCCCGATAAGGCACTGACTCTTGCATCGCTATTGGCCAAATCTCGAACCAAGAACAAATCTTCTGCGACATTGGCCTTCGACGGCGGAACAGCGGAACTCACTCCGATGCAAGAACTTCTGACCATTGCCAGTGCGGCGAAGCAGCTAGGACTGAACGCCGAAGAGATCGTAAAGGCGAGGGCTAAAGGTGGAAGTGTCGCGGAGGCCTTCAAAGTTGCCGCCAAGAAACACAACCAGACACTTCCCGATGAAAAGCTAAGTAAAGCTTTGCATTCGGGCGCCAACTCTGTTCAGTGAAGGCTAGCCCGCTCTGCGCAGTTTGGTCCGCGCGGCGGAACTGGCGGAACTCTTCTAGCATTCTTGTTTGTTGTCGCTTTGTCCTTTTGCGGTGAGTGTGCCCTTAGGGCGAGGATCAGGCTTGATGCCGGGACGTTTCTGGGTCCATGAGATTTTTCTCCTGGCGGTGGGATGCGGAGATCAAATCACCGGTTCGCTGCGTAACTGTGACGAGGCGACCGGGAAATAACGCCTGGAGTAAATGATCGCGCCCAGCTTCGCGAGCACGAACAATAGCCCAAGCGCCATGAAAACGACGAGGAAAGGTCCGTTGAATACTTTCAACTGCTGCGGGCTGATTCCCATGCGCTCATAGAGGCTGCCGAGATTTCCGCGCATCAGCGTGACAACTGAAGAGAGGGTCCAAAACACGGTCGCAACGACGCTGACCCACCAGCCGCGTATGTCCGTCTTCAGGTAACCCCATAGCGCTATCCCTTCCGCCGTCACATAAGCCAACATGACCAATATTTTGCTGAG
>Ga0207074_1014_pt2 | contig 31232 bp, 23 predicted proteins | sample Alteio_BWMinHeat_66_FD_153567 | JGI IMG/M metagenome (GOLD analysis project Ga0207074, IMG submission 153567) | Enriched cells from forest soil in Barre Woods Harvard Forest LTER site, Petersham, Massachusetts, United States -... | ecosystem: Environmental > Terrestrial > Soil > Temperate forest >...
TTGCTAACTGCGGAGTCAATTCAAGTCCCAGACAATTGACGCGTTGACGCGATTCGACCGTCTGGTGTAGCCTGTCGCTTGTGAACCGGGACAATCAGCTCACCGTCTGGCAGCGCTGGGTTCGGCAGCCGCAGAAGATCTGGTTACGACGGGCGCTCTTCCAGGTGCACTTGTGGAGCGGCATCTCTCTCGGGCTCTACATCCTGCTGATGAGCGTGACCGGAAGCGTGCTGGTCTACCGGAACGAGCTTTACAGAGTAACCGAGCCCAAGATAATCATCTCAACGGATTCAGGACCGCGATTGACCGACGACCAACTCGGGGAGGCCGCTACGCACGTGTATCCAGGGTACCGAGTGGTGAACATCGAGCGGCCGCGGAATCTCGATCAAGCGGTAGATGTGTGGCTGCGTCAGGGCACTGAGGTCAAGAAACGGCTCTTCGATCCCCGCAGCGGCAGCGATCTTGGCAGTTCGGTCCCAACCGCTTACCGGCTCGTCTCAGGTCTAATCGATCTACACGACAATCTGCTCGCGGGAGCGACCGGCCGAATCGTAAACGGCTACGGCGCATTCGCGCTGCTTTTGCTTGCCGCGACAGGTCTGGCGATCTGGTGGCCCGGCATCAAAACATGGCGTCGCAGCCTGACGCTGCATAAAGGCGTAGGGTGGAGGCGCTGGAACTGGCACTTGCACAGCATGATCGGCTTCTGGAGCTTTGCCTTTACTGTGGTGTTTGCCTTGAGCGGGATTTATCTCTGCTTTCCCGAAGCGTTTCAGGATTTTGCCGACCGGCTGGAACCTCCCACCGCCACGAATGGCGGCGTACGCATCGTCGATCACTTCATGTATTGGCTCGCCTTCCTGCATTTCGGCCGCATTCAAGGCATAGGGATTCCTTGCAAAGGCCCGGGTCTCTGCGACCAGGCGACCAAGGCGACCTGGGCGATCTTCGGAGCGGCCCCAGCGGCGATGATCGTGACTGGCGCCATCATGTGGTGGATCCGCGTGATACGCCCCCGGCTGGCGAGGGCTCGCCGCGTGGCTCGTCCTCATTCCGTGCCGGCCTCGTAATCCGCGTGCGCAAGGACATGTGTTTCCGCGCGCAGATACGTTTAGACGCAGCCTGAATACGGACCGTCGTTCATCATCTCGGAGAAACCGGCTCCTCCTGAAATTTGACGGTGGTCGCGGCTTCGAAGTGACGGTGATTCTTGTACTGAACAGTCACGTGCCATGAATCCCCGTTCGGCCAGGGGTAGACGTAGTCGGCCGCTACGGGAAGAAGGTGGGACGCGTCTCCGATCGTCACGTCATCCCACGTATAGACCTCCTTATCGTTGCCGGACGTTATACCCGGAGTTTGGATGACTTCGAACTCCATTTGGATCACATTGCCGCCTAAATCTTCAACCAGGATTCTTCCCGTTCGCGCGGCATCGTATTGCCGATATCCCAACGTGCCGGGGCCGAAGCATCCATCCACCGGGGACTGGAAGCTATATACAGTGACACGCTTGCCGCGCAATGTTTCATGTCCCGCAAGCTCGAACGTGTTGGCGCAATCCCGATCGAAAACCGAATTAAGGTAGCCGGCGAATCCGAGGCCCCAATTGACACCGGGAATCCAGCCGGTCGTGGTCGTATATGGTTTGCCATTGATGCGAATGTGCTGGCGCGCATCCTCAGCGCCTTTAAAGGCGACTTCCGATTCAACTGTGTCGACCTGCTTCCATTTGGAGTTGCCTTTCCCACGGACCGAGCGGAGGGCCACTTCGTCCGCGACAAAGTTCGGCATGTTTTCAGCACGCGCCAGATTCACTTCACGCACCCGCTCCAAACCCTCGGGGTCCGTCGCTTTTGGAGGCTTTGGCGTATCAGGCACAGGTTTCAACAGATTGTCGCCGACCTTCCAAGAGAGCGACGCAACCACTTGGGCCACCTCTTCTGCGGATGGCGCTCGGATGAATTGAATGCGAGTCAGCTCCAGCGAGTGATAGCGCTTGACCGAGTCATCCCAGCCCCCCTGGATACCCTTACAGGCGATTTGCACTTGATCGGCCAGCTTGTATTGCGTGGAGATCTTCTCCGCCGTGAGATCGCCGGTCTTGGGAAGCCGCGCATCGATCACCACGCCGTCGGAGAGCCGGACGGTGATCGTGGTGGGCGAGACGAACCGCAGACTCCCGGTGAAGGTCGGACCAGCCGCCATTGCAACGATGGGCGGGAAGAGAAACACCAGCGACAATTGGATTACTCGCATCTCAATGCCACATTCGGATCCACGCGTGATGCTCTGCGCGCTGGGATGTAGGCCGCGACAAGAGTGATCACGAATACAGCCAGCACCAGCACGTAGAATCCGTGGTCTCCGAACGTGTCGGTTCCGAGGTGAACGCTAATCGAGTTTCCCTCGTTCGGGGCGGGAGGCGGGGTCTCAGGGGATGGAGGTCCCGGCGGGTTTTTTCCCAAGAAACTCATGAGCACCCTGACGACACCCCAATTCAATCCGACACCCGCCGCGACTCCACACACCGCAAGCACCACCCCCTGCCGGAGCACCATGTTCACGACCGTGCTCTGCCGCGCGCCCAGCGCCATCCGAATGCCAATTTCGCGTGTACGAGAGTTCACCTCGAACATGACCAGCCCGTACAGACCCACTAGTGCCAGCATCAACCCGAGCACTCCCATTGCTCCGATGATGCTTGTGCCCAGCTGAAGCATGTACGTGAAGACTCCATAGGCATGCTGCCACGTCTCGGCCGTCGGCACGGCTTGATCCGGGTCCAATTCACGGATGATCTTGCGCATCGGTTCCACCAGTTGGAACGGCTCACGGGCGGCGCGGACCAACAAACTTACGTCATGCGGCTTGGGAGGCGGAGTGTAGGGCAGAAAAACGATGTCCTGGGGCGGTACGCCGAACGCGTGATAGTTATTGATTTTGACGACGCCGACAACTTCCACCCATTGCGCCGTATCGCCGGCAGTATCACCTGAGACCCGCAACTGTTTCCCCACGGCATCTTGACCGGGCCAGTGGTGACGAGCGAGAACTTCGTTCACGATCGCGACTGCGGGCGCATGGCCCGTGTCGCCTTTGCGAAAGGCACGGCCTTTAAGAATCGGAATTCCGAGCGCGTCAAAGAAGTCCTCGTCGCCCCACACTCCCGAAGTCGGAACGTCATCCGGCTTCGCCGCGTTTTCCGGGCGTACTTCCGCGATGCCCTGGTAGGTAAGGGTTGCCGACTGGACATCGTTCAAGTTGCGCACTCGCTCCACGAGCTGGTCCAGAAAGTGTGTCTGCGCCGCGCCTTTGTAATGGGTGATCGAAATCTCAAAATCCGTCGCCAGCAGATGATCCACCTGGAAGCCGGGGTTTTGGAAAGAAGCAGCCAGCGTTCTGTATACTCCGACGTACAGCAGGCTCGATACGGTCATCAGCAGCAGTGCGATCGCCACTTGGCCCGCCACCAGAAAGTTTCTGCCGCGCAAGATTCTTCGCAACCGTCCGTAATGCCGCGTGGCGGCACCGGTGCCATTCATCGCCGCGACCAAGTCCCGCCGTGTGGCTTGGAATGCGGGTATCATGCCGAACAGAAACACGCTGAGCAGCGCGACCGCCATGCTGAACAGCAGCACATCGCCGTTCAGTTGGAAGTCCAGAGATTGAGGCGGATTGCCTGGGAGCTGAATCTGTCTGGCGATCGCGATGGGGATGTAGCCGATCGCAATGCCGGCGACTCCGCCCGCCACCGCTAACAAGAAGCTTTCGGTCAGCAGTTGCCGGATCAGCCGCGCGCGTCCGGCGCCGATCGCGAGGCGCATCGCGATTTCCTTCGCCCGCGCGGGGCCGCGGCCGATCAGCAGGCCGGCCACATTAGCGCAAGCCACCAAAAGAACCGCGCCCGCCAGCGTCATCAGCATCGCGGTCAGAATGTTTGCATGGTCTGCGCCTCGATATTCACGAATGGTCTGAACCGTCATTCCGCGGTTCTTGTTTGTGTCGGGATATCGCTTTTCGAGCGTCGCGCCAATCGTGGCGACCTCCGCACGCGCCGTCGCGGCGGGTACTCCGGGCTTCAAACGAGCCAGGATCGCCAGGTTTCTGATTCCGCGGTCTCGCAGGTCGTCGGCACCGCGTCCCATCCGAGCCGATGCGCGCAACGGAATATAGAAGTCCGGCCGGGCGTCATCCAAGTCGTCATCGATGTCTGTAAATCGCTTGGGCAGGATGCCGATAATGGTGAAGTCACTCCCATTGATTCGCGCTTGCTTGCCGATCACAGACGGGTCCGATCCGAAATCGGTCTCCCAACACGCGTGGCTGAGGATCGCGACATTCGCGTTTCCAGGGACGCGATCTTCCTCGGCCAGAAAGCCCCGTCCGACTTCCGGGCCTACTCCCAGCACGTCGAAGAAGTTGCCCGTCACCAGCTTGCCTTCTTTGATTCGCGGTTCCATTCCTGGCCGGGGCGCGAATCCGACGGTTACCCCTGAGAAAGCGGTCATGCCGGCGAAGCTGGAAGTGAGTTCGCGCAGGTCCCTGTAGTCGGGATAGGAGGCCTGCGGAGCGTTCGATTCGAGCGCCTTCGAAATCACCGCAACGACTTGACGCGGACTGGGGACACGCGGAAGTCGTAACAGCATTGCTTCCACGAAGCTGAACATCACGCAATTGGCTCCGACGCCGATCGCCAGCGACAGTATCGCGACGGTGGCGAAACCGGGACTTGCGCGGAAGGAGCGCGCGGTATAGGCCAGATCGCGCCAGAAGTCTTCGAGCCACTGAAAGCGCCACGCGGCCCGAGTATCTTCCGCCATCCTGGCGCGCGATCCGAACTCCCGTCGGGCCTGGTTGAAGGCTTCGGCTCGCGAAAGTCCCTCGGTTTGCAGTTCCTCGGCCCGGGTCTCGATATGAAATTGGATTTCGTCGTCCAATTCGGCATCGAATTGCGAGCGCTGCCCAAAGTGCTTCGCGCGCTGTATCAGTTCTTTCCAGAAATTCCCCATCATTGCTCGACGGCCACCACCTTCGATTCCGCGTTGAACTTCTTATAGTCCGAGAAGCGCACGATCTGATTCAGTTTCTCCTTGACTACCAGCAATCGCATGGCAGCGTGGATCTCCACATACGAGGGCAACCACACCTCGTTGTTGATTTTGGTCTGCTCGAACACGTATCCCGAGCCCCGATCGACCGACCCTACCAGACCGCCGGCAACCTTGAATACGTCGGCCATGTGCGCCTCCAAACGCACTACCTCGTGAGCTTGTTCATCAATCAACATCACTCCCGCCAGATTCTGGACCAGGCGGTCCTCGATCGATTTCGCTTTGTTATCGGGGTTCGCGCCGAAGTCGAAGGCGAGTACCTCCTGGCCGCGGAAGCGCTCCCGGCGCGGATTGGTGAAGCTCTTGAAGCGTAGGAAATCCGTAATGTCCGCTTCCTGTTTCTCGTCGTGCTTGGCTTGTTTTTTAGGATCGGAGGCGAGCTCGGCCTGCTTTTTGGCCTGCTTCCTGCTCTGTTCTTCGAATCGTTTATTGAAGCGTTCGTCTTCTTTCTTCTTCTCATTACCGGTAAGCGGCTGGCTGTCCTTCGCGATCAGGTGCCCCACTGCGCCTCCGCCGGCAATCGGAAACACCTCCAGCTCGAGGACGGTCTTGGGCTTGATCTGCCCCTTGGAATCGGTCTCTTGCGCTTCCACGGTCGCATGCCACGTGTAGAGTCTCCGCATTTCTTCCAGCGCCTTCTGATTCTTGGAGAGGTCCAGAAAGAGGGCTTTCATATCCGGCAGCGGGATTCCAGCGGCCTTCGGAAAGTCGAACACCGAATTGTCCACGGGCGAATTAAACTCGGCGCGGGTCACGGAGACTCTATAGTCGTGACCGCCCCTGTGAAGCTCAATCTGATACGGCGTTTGAATCCTGTGTACCAGGCGGTAGTCGTCGTAATCGAACTGTTCCGTGGCGACCGTTTCCCGGACCATCAGGTGAGTCTTGGTATCGAAGAACAGCTCGCGAGTCACGCCGGCCCCCAGCACCGCGTGGATGTGATAGGCGTCCCGCCCGCGCACCTTTTCGATGCCTGCTAACTGCACGATCAGCTTGTCCTTCTTCAAATCCGCGAGACGCCCGTTCCGATATCGTCCCGCCGCTTCGGCCTCTTTTGCTGCGTCGCCGGTCAGCGTGTGAGTGCCTTCCGAAAAATCTTGTCCCCACGCCGATTTGCCGTTGTACGCATCCACATCCCGGTTCGGCTCGACGATAAGCTCCGAGTAGAACCGGTTGGGAGCTTTCACGATCAGCGAGTACGAACCGGTCTTGCCAGTCGATTCCTCGCTCAGACTGCCCGCAATCGTTTCGGTCTGGATCTGTGCCAGCGCCTTGGCGCCGCCAGTAGCCCGCACATAATCGTCGATCACCTTCTGCGGTGTGATCTTCTGGGACTGGGCCAGAGAAACCACGCTGAATAGCAGCGCTAGCGCTGTCGATTTCATGCTGTCCTCATGACCCTTTGGATCGCGCGCACCAGGCGATCGAACTCGTCCGTCTCGTGCGCCAGTTGCTTCCGGCCCTCCGGCGTCAGGCGGTAGAAGCGAGCCTTGCGATTGTTCTCGGAGATTCCCCATTCAGCCACCAGCCAACCCTTGACCAGCATCCGATTCAAAGATGGGTATAGCGATCCATCTTCGATATCCAGCCCCTGCTCCGACGCTTCCTTGATCCGCTTCGCGATCGCGTAGCCGTGCAGTGGACCGCTACGCAGAGTTCGGAGAATGAGCAGATACAGTGTGCCCGGTAGCAATTCCGGATTAGCAGGCAGGTTCGTTCCCATGTCTGTACTATATATAGTCCAGACTAGGGACGGCGTCAAGTACCTCTCGCGATCTAGTTTCAGGAGATCTTCAGAATGTAGGCGTACAATACCCTATGGCGATATTTCCATCACTGTTCCCGTGATGGCGTCAGTGTCCACGTAACCAATTAGGGAGGCAGTATGACCAGACGTTCACTAACCGCAATGGCGATTCTCTTTGCAACCAGCCTTGCCGCGCCCAGCATCGGGCACGCGCAGACGTTCAAGGTTGAGAAGTTCGATATCAAGGGTGACGGCGGCACGGACTACGTCGCTGTCGAATCGGCTACAGGCCGCGTGTTCGTTTCCCGGGGCAACCACATGATGGTGGTCGAAGGCGCCACGGGCAAAGTGCTCGGCGACATTTTGAACACGCCAGGCGTGCATGGGGCGGGTATCGCCACCAAGTCCGGTCACGGCTTTACGACCAACGGCATGGATTCTACTGTCACCATGTTCGATCTGAAAACCCTAGCCGTAATCAAACAGATTCCGGTGATGCAGGGCGGCCTGGACGGCATCATGTACGACGAGCCCGACGACAAGATTATTCTGACGAATCACAGCCGGCCGATCGGCACCCTGATGGCGATCGATCCCAAGAGCGGTGACATTGTTGGCACCGCGGAGCTCGAGGACACCGCGCCCGAAGGCGCGGCAGCCGATGGCAAAGGACACATCTTCGTCAACAACGAAGGTAAAAACACGATCCAGGTGATCGACGTCAAGACGTGGAAAGCCACCGCCTCGTGGCCGCTCGCCCCGTGCGCTGGGCCGACGGGCATCGCGTATGATAAAGCATCGGACCGCATTTTCTCAGGTTGTAACGGTACATCGGTGGTCGTAGATCCCAACACCGGCAAAGTCGTGGCGACCATCAAGAATGGCACTCGCGTGGATGCCCTGGGATGGGATCCAGGGAAGAAACTGATCTTCATTCCGAATGGCGGCGAAGGCAACGTCACGGTTGTTCATCAGGATTCGCCCGACAAGTACACCGTGGTTGATACCGTCGCTACCTTCGCGGGCGCGAAGACGATTACGGTTGATCCGGTAACACACAACGCATACCTATTCCAGCCCGAGCGCGGTCCGGCTCCGGCTCCACCGGCGGACGCGCCGGCGGCGAAGGGTAAAGGCCGCGCCGCACCGGGCCCCATCGTCGCTTCCTGGTTTATCGCGATCAAACAGTAACTATCACGGTTGTTTACGCGGCGTGATCGCGAGCAGCTCACGCCGCGAGGTTTGGTCTAAACCAGGCTGCTCGACCCTTCCGTACCCGGGATCTCAAAGACGTCTTTCGTCTCTAAACCCACGTGAAATTCACGGCCCTTCCGGAGGCAGTATCGGACCTCGGCCATGATGAACGTTTTCGCGAGGCGCACATGGACCAGTGTTCCCGGTTCCAGAGGTATGGACACCTTTAGTTTCAGCCCGCCTCCGGACGCATCGAATACCCTGCAGGCTAAAGGCTTGAGTGAGGCATGAACCACTCGAATGGACGCAGGCCGATCCGTGGGAACCCGAACATGGCGCCGCCGTTCGCGTACCTCACTTTTGTTCGTCGTCTGGTCTTGTTTGTTCAATCGTCGAAATTTAATCGCGCAGAAGTTACATTCCGATAGATGAGATCTTATGAACGAGGAATGACCGTCAGGCAGGCGGTCCATTCGGTATAATTCCAGCTCGTCATCGTGTGGGTGTATCAGGTGATCCCTCCCGTGAGACAGGGAGGTGAAGGACGGACCCTTCATGATTGAATGCCATGGCACATCTACTCTCCTAGTTTTGGGGATCGCTGTTGTGACGGCGAACCTCTACACCTCCTAGGATGCGGCTAGACCCTTCGTCAATGGAAGTAAGCAAAGGCTAGCTAACGGCTAGTCCCGCGATGGAAATGAAAGGGTTGGGATGGGGATTGGCTAGTCCGCTCACGGGTGCTACCCTCATTAGGTACTACCGATCTCTACACATGAAGATGTCCCTGGCTGGATCCCGCCGCTCCAAGGACGCCCCTCAGGCACCGGCCTTTATCTCGATCCCAGCAGCCGAAGTTCAGGACCAACTGAAGCAAATCCTTGCCAGTCCAGGGTTCCGCCGCTCCGCGCGTCTTCAGCGCTTTCTGCGATTGGCCGTGGAGCAGACGCTTGCGGGCAAGACCGACCAATTGAAGGAGTACATAATTGGTCGCGACGTTTTTGACCGCGGTACTGATTACGACCCCCGTGTGGACTCTATCGTGCGCGTTGAGGCTCAGCGCCTGAGAAAAAAGCTTCGAGAATACTACCGGACTCACGGCCATACGGACCCAATTCTGATTAATCTCCAATCGGGCACTTATGTGCCGGCGTTTGCGCGAGCACCTCATCCGCACTCGGCGCTGGTCGGGGTAAAGGCAGAGAGCATGGTGACTCTTGCGCGGCCAGATCCTCGCACGGTTGCGGTTTTCCCTTTCTCGAACCTCAGTCCTGAGCCAGAGCAGGAGTATTTCTGCGACGGGATCACCGAGGACATCATCAACGCGCTCTCCGCGATTCCGGAGTTACAGGTCATCGGCCGGACGAGCCTGTTCGCTTTGAAGCGGACCAACTCCGATCCCCACGAAATCGGCGTCCGGTTGGGTGCGGGCACCATTATCGAGGGCTCTGTACGCAAGGCAGGGGAACTCCTTCGGGTTTCAGCAAGGATCGTCGATTCGGAAACCAGACAGACGCGGTGGTCGCAGGTGTTCGATCGAAAGACAAGCGACGTATTTTCGATCGAAGACGAGATTGCTCGCTCCATAGCGCTTACGCTGCGCGCCGACAGGCCGCCGGTATGGAGCCAAAAAGCTCCGACGACGGAAGCGCATATCCTTTACCTAAAGGGTCGGCAGGCTTGGAACCAGTTGACCCGCGAAGGATATCAAACCGCCATCGCGCAGTTTAGCCGGGCGATTTCCCTGTATCCTGATTTCGCACCGCCTTACGCAGGGCTCGCCGATACCTACACGTGGCTTTCCCTATGGGGGATGATGCGTCCCAGAGAGGCCTTGCCGAAGGCCAAGGAAGCGGCTCGGCAAGCCTTACGGTTGGATCCAGCGTCGGCACAAGCGCACTCGTCGCTCGCAGCCGCGAGGTTCTTCTATGACTGGGACTGGCAGGAGAGCGTCCTGCTTCTGCAAAGGGCTCTCGACTTGCAGCCTAGCTATTTGGACGGTCATCAGATTCATGGAGTCTGCTTGCTGATGTTGGGACGATTCGAGGAGGCTCTTCTGTCTCTCGAACGAGCAGTGCATTTGGACCCGCTGTCGGTCCGCATGAATCGCACAGTGGGACTTGCCTATTATTTCCAAGGCCGCGCGCACGAGGCTCAGAAGTGGTTGGAAGCGGCGATCGCGCTCGACCCTGATTCCAAGGAATCTCATTATTTACTGGCGCGGCTGCACCTTCGCGAGAGCAGATACGACGAGGCGCTGAAAGAGGCCCAACAGTGTCAGACCAATGCGGGTGCGCTGGCGGTGAGTGTCTTGGGAATCGCGCGGATTCGCACGGGCGACTCAGCTGGGGCTTTAGCTATTCTCGAAAGCCTGTCCGCGATGTCCTTGGCTAAGTATGTGGATCCCCTGGCGAGTGCGTACGTTCACGTGGCCCTCGGTAATTCCGATGCGGCCCTCGAATGCCTTGAAAAGAGTCTTATGGAACGCTCTCCGGCTGCGCTCCTTCTAAATATCGACCCGCTGTTTGACGAGATTCGTTCCGATCCCCGGTTTCAGAAGTTGGTCTCTTCTCTCAAGTTCCCCTGAACGCGTCCAAGATCGAGCGGGCGTATACTGGATGGCGGCGAAAGATCGAATCGGAACTTTTGGTTAGGAGATTGAGGGCTATGCATGATCGAGGGAGGGCCTGGATTTTGCGGTCCGCGGTGTTCGTCGTTGTTTTTGCGGGCGTGCCAAGCCACGGCCAAACTCCGGCGCGACCAGCTCCGCAGATCCCGCGGATGCCGGATGGCAAGCCGAACTTCACGGGTCTGTGGCAGGCCTTAGGTACAGCGGATTGGGATATTCGGGATCACAGTGCGCAGGCTGGACCGTTCTTCCAACTGGGCGCGATCGGCGCCATGCCCGCCGGCCAGGGCATTGTCGAGGGCGATGAGATTCCGTATACGCCAGAGGCTGCCGCACAGCAGAAAGAAAACTTCAAGAACCGGATGAAACTGGACCCCGAAGTAAAGTGCTACATGCCCGGAATCCCGCGCGCGAATTACATGCCCTTCCCATTCCAGATCACTCAATCCCAGCGGGACATCGCGTTCGCCTATGAGTTCGCCACCTCGAATCGCGTGGTCAACATGGGCAAGTTTAAGCCGGGCGCCGTGGATACCTGGATGGGAACCTCAAACGGCCACTGGGAAGGCAATACCCTGGTGGTCGACGTGAAGGATTTGAACGGCAATAGCTGGTTCGACCGATCGGGAAATTTCCAGACCGATAGTACCCACATTGTGGAACGCTTCACGCTGCCCGACGCCGATCACATCAACTACGAGGCGACCATCGACGATAAAGCGATATATACGCGGCCCTGGAAGATCAGCACGGTCTTGTACAGGCGTAAAGAAAAGAACGCCCAGCTCCTCGAATTCAAGTGTGTTGAATTCGTGGAAGAACTGATATACGGAGATTTGAAGAAGAAATAGTTGACGGAAATCTGAGATGATAGCTAGCAAGGAGAGTCGTATGAGATACCCGTTTCTCGTCTCCATCGCCGCAGTCGCGGCCACCTTTGCGGTGACAGCCGCACCAGCGTTTGGACAAGCCTCGGCTCAAGCCAAGGCCGTGCCCGCGGCCAAGACATGGACCCAGCCGAAAACGCCGTGGGGCGATCCGGATTTGCAGGGAACCTGGACCAGTGACGACTGCATCGGCGCTCGCCTGGACCGGCCGGCCAATTTCGGCGACAGACTCTACTATACAGAGCAGGAGCTCTCTCAGCGCGAAAGCCAACTCAACACGCAATTGCAAACCGATCTGCAAGAAACGGTTGCGCCCAATCAGAGGGTGGGGACGGGACCTCCGGCGCACTGGGCCGAGCGGGCGCGGCGGCCTTGCAGGCAGACGTCGCTGATCATAGATCCGCCGAATGGTAGGACGCCGGATATGCTTCCCGAAGCCAAGACGAGACATATTCCCGAAGGAGCTGGGAACAACAACCCCAAAGCCGATTCGTGGGAGGACTTCAGCTATTACATCCGCTGCATCAGCCGCGGCGTGCCGGGCTCCATCTTCCCGGTCATCTACGGGAATGGGCAACAAATTGTACAAGCAAAGGGCGTCGTGACGATCATGCAGGAAATGGTTCATGAAGCCCGCGTGATCCCCATGGATGGCCGTCCTCATGCGGGTCCGAACATCCGTTCCTACATGGGCGATGCGCGCGGTCACTGGGAAGGCAACACGCTGGTGGTGGAGACTACGAACTTCTTGGGTAACCGAAACGGTCTCGTCGGCAACGGCGGGGGTACACCGTTCAGCGACGCTATGAAATTCACCGAGCGATTTACGCGCGTCGGCCCGAACGAGATCCAGTATAAGATCCTGATTGACGATCCGAAGACGTACGCCACTCCGTTTACGGTCGGGTTCCCCCTTACGCTAGAGCCTGGCTATCAGAATTTCGAATATGCCTGCCATGAGGGCAATTACGCCATGTTCGATTCCCTCAGCGGCGCGCGCGCTCAAGAGAAACGCGCGGCCGCAGCAGCAAAGAAGTAGGTTTAGTTTATCGAGGAGACCATATGAAAAAGGCACTTGCAGTCATTCTTCCCGTGAGCGCTTTGCTGTTGGCAGCCGCGCCCGTATGGGCCCATCATGCGTTCGCTGCCGAGTTCGATGCGGACAAGCCCATCAAGTTCAAGGGAACCGTCACCAAGATGGAATGGATCAACCCGCACGCCTGGATTCACATCGACGTGAAGGGCGACGACGGCAAGGTCACGTCCTGGATGATCGAAGCCGCAGCTCCCAATTCTCTGCTACGCCGTGGTTGGACCAAGGACTCCTTGCCCAAGGGCACCGAGATTCTGGTCGAGGGTTACCAGGCCAAGGATGGAGCGAACCGCGGCAACGGTAGCATCATCACATTCACTGACGGCAAGAAGTTATTCGTCGGTTCCTCTGCCGGCGATCCGGGCGCTGCTCCGGGCACGACTTACAAATAGGGACCACCGTGAAAAAATTCGTTCTACTGCTAACGTTATCGACCTCTTGCATCTTTGCCCAGCCGGCTGCGCCAGACGCGGCCAATCCTCTGTCCACGTGGTTGCGTGGCGCCTACATGGGGAATCGCAACAACATCGTGCGGACTGCGGAGAAAATGCCGGAAGAGAATTACGGGATGCGCCCCGGCGACCAGCCGGAAGTGCGCACGTTCGGCCAGCAGGTGTCCCACGTGGCCACTTACAACTTCCTGTGGTGCTCGCAGGCCAAGGGCGAAAAGAATCCGAGTCCCGGCAACCTCGAAAAGCTGACCTCCAAAGCCGAGATCATGAAGGTGCTGAACGACGCGTTCACTTACTGCGACGGCGTTTACACTGCACTGACCGACGCCTCGGGCGCTCAAGTGGTCGACGTCACGCAGGAGAACGGCCGCCAGACCCGCAATTTGCGCATGGGGCTGTTGACCCTGAATTACGGCCACAACAACGAGATCTACGGAAGCATGGTGGTGTATCTGCGGATGAAGAACCTCGTCCCGCCCGCTTCCGAACCCCGTGCACCGCAGGGTCAGCAGCAGAAGAAGTAGGGACGATCAAGCGCGGTCCAGGTTCTTAAAGATCGCTTCGATATTCGCCGCCAGACGGTCCTCGACCGCCGTCTTCTGCCCAAGATACACCGTGAAGTTGTTCAAGTTGTCGGCGACGTAGTTGCCGTATCCGTTAGCCTGCAAAGTCTTGACCGACGTCATGGTCAGCGTCTTCTGCAATTCAGCCAGCGGCTTGCCCGCTTTCTTACCTGCTTCGACGAGCCCTGTTAGCTCCTCAATATAATTCCGCATTTGCGTCATGCGCGCGCGGTCGTGGTGGACCGGCCCGTGTCCGGGGATGATGTGATCGAAAGCGAGCTGCCCAATCGAACCGATCGTCGCGGGCCACGGTCTGGGATACCCGTCGTTGATGTTAGGCAGGAAGCCGATGATCACGTCGCCCGAAGCGATCACGCGTTTCTGCGGCGAGAACACGGCGACGTCGCCCGACGTGTGGGCGCGCCCGTGGAACTCGATCTGAAGATCGCCCGCGGGGTCCTTGATCACGTGCGACTTGGCGAACGTAATGGTCGGCAGCTCGAGTGTGAAACTTTTCATCTCGACTTGATACGCCTTCAGTTGCCGGATTAGGTCGTTGTAGCGTTCCTTGTCGGCGGCCGAGGTCGCTTTGGACAGGCGGGCCTGAACGTCATCGATCATCTTGGGAACGCCGTCGAGCGATTCCTGGAGGCGATTGCGGGACAGCTGAGTCATCAACTTCTTGGTTTCGTCGCTGGCGATGATGTCCACTTTCGCGCCGCCGGCCTTGTACGCGGCGTCGCCCTGCGAGTGGTCCCAGTGGAAATGGCTGTTGACCAGATAGCGGACTGGCTTGGTGGTAACGTCCTTCTTGATCTGGGCGATGAGGGAGGCGGCCGCGGAGGGCTTCGAGTGGGCGTCTACCACCAGCACGTCCCGCGAGTTCACAAAAATGGCCGCGTTGCAGTTGGTCAGGGCCTGGGGCCGGGCCAGCGCGGCATAAACGCCGTCGGCGACCTTCTCGATGTTGAACAGGTTCGCGCTCGCGCCGGGTGCCTGGGCCCGCGCCCACGTCGCTCGCACGAAAGCTTCTTCGACAATCGACGCCCCAGCCAGCGCGCCTCCGAAGGCCCTGCTGAAAAAATCGCGGCGCGTGTGCGCATGTGCGTGAGCGTGGTGATGCATGGCTTGTTTCCTCTCTCAATTCCGGCGGTCGAGTTTAGACTTTATCGTATCCCGCAGGACGAGTCTAGGTCCCTCCAGCCAGGTCGCTGGCCTGGGTTGCAGAAGTTCTTGAAAGTACGAAGTCGGAGCGCGGCGAAACAAAAAATACGAAACGAACCCATTTTGTGGGGGTAACCTCAAGTACAGACAAGCCTTTAGCCGTTTCAAAACGAACCCATTCGAGTGCTTGGGAATGAGCCGGGTTTGCCTTGCCATGTGTGTTCCATCACTCTCTCAATAACACGAGCTGGGGGCGCCGGAGAACATTTCGGGGACGCCAAGTGCGGAGGAGACGGTAGTTACTGCGCGCGTGCAGGCCGGGATCCATAATCCTCTTGTGCTCCGGGCCGACCCGATATGCATTTTACGGAATAGTTATCATGGTGCATGTTTACCGCCAATTGATAGGCAAGGTGTAGATCATGGAGTGGCATTTGATCGGTCTGATGGGATTGGCACTCGTTCTTGCACCTACCCCAGTACCAGGGCAAACATCCAAACGTCCCACTGACACCACAAGCGACGTCCATGACAATACCGCCCGAGAAGAGAAGCCGACCGTATCGTTGCCTATCGTGAATTCTTCCACAGGCAAAGAAAACAACAATTCCGCCGATAAGCCACCCAATAACGATAAACCATACTCCATTAGGATCACAGCGTTACCGTCGAAGGATTGGGCTGACTGGATCACCTGGATCGCCGGAATCGTACTGATTGTGATCGGCGGCGCTGGCGTCTATTTTGCCCTCCGTACAGTTTCGGCGATTGAGGACCAAGGGAAACTGATGAAACAGCAAGCGAATCTGATGGAACAGCAAGTAACGCTGATGCAGGTCCCATTCAGATCGTGGGTTAAACTCGACGATTGGAGCGTCGAGTACAGTCCTGGACCATCGCCGCCGGGCACTAGTAAATTCCAAATCCAAGTGAGAGTTGTGAACCAATCTGAGTTCCCAATCACGCTCACGGGAGGAGGTATGAGGTTCGGCAATGTAGGTACGGCTGCATACAGTAGGTACGAAGCTGGCGGTCATTTCGTCCCGCCCAAAACTGGGCACCCTATAAAAATATGGATTTTTGCCAGCGAGTATAACGTAAAACAGTTTACGGAAGGATCGGTCTTCATTCCCACTGATGGGGAGTTTTCCCACTACGGACCACTCGGCAAGGAGCACGCCATCTCTCAGCCATTTAGTGGTTTTCTCGAATGCGGGCAGATGGGTGCTCGGTTTCATTACGCACTTCATATGAACCCACGAAAAGCGGAAGATTCCGAAGAGCCCGAGCAGCAAGATGAAAATTAGGCCGCTACCTGCGATTTCGTCCCCTTGCCCCGGGAGAGGACGGATCAATCCGCAACCCGCGTAAGAGTCTCCTAGGAGGTGTAGTTTTATCCGCGCTGTGCCAGGCGGACTAGATAGTCGTGAAGAACTGGGTCGCTTTCCAAGGCTAGTTGTTTGTACTGTGAGTTCAGGGCTGCCGTCGGTGGCTCGCGTTGCTTTCTTTTCAGACTCATTCGTTCAAGCCCCGCTTCGTCTTCGTCCCCGTTTCTCCCCTAGTCTGGCCTTTGATGAGATTGTCCCATGCGTCTGTCCCGCACCGATCATCGTCCCTGTCCTGCTACGGCAGGGCGTGATAGACGTAGGCCAAGTGGCGTGCGAATGGTTATGATGGATTGAGTCAAGGAGCAGGATCATGTCTTCTGTCAGATGGACCACGTTTGCCTTGGTGTTGAACGCCGGAATCGCCTTCGCGCAGGCGCCGCCGCCGGCTGCGGTGAGTGTGCCGCTGCCCGCGGTCTTGCGAAACTATCAGCCCGTCACCGCCGAGCGCTTGAAGAAGCCCGAGGACGGCAACTGGCTGATGATCCGGCGCACCTATGACGGCTGGGGCTACAGCCCGCTCAAGCAGATCACGGCGGCTAACGTGAAAGGGCTGAAGCCGGTGTGGGCGTTCGCCACCGGCGAGACGCACGTCCACGAGGCTGCGCCGATCGTCAACAACGGCGTGATGTTCGTCTCGACGCCGAATAATCAAGTGCTCGCGCTAGACGCCAAGACCGGGACTCCGCTGTGGCGATATCGCAGGCCGCGTCCGACGGGCGCGAATGTGCCGCACGAGACCAACCGCGGCGTCGCGCTGTACGGCGATCGGGTCTATGTTGCCGCGGGCGAGGCCGTGCTGGTGGCGCTCGACGCGAAGACCGGCAAGGAAGTATGGACCACCAACGTGGCGGACAACAAGTCGGGTTACTACATTACGCTGGCTCCGCTGATCGCGGGCGGGAAGGTGATGGTGGGCGCGTCGGGCGGCGAGTTCGGAATCCGCGGCTTTGTGGCGGCGTTCGATCTTGAAACCGGCAAGGAGCAGTGGCGGACTTACACGGTTCCCGCTCCCGGAGAACCCGGTAGCGAGACCTGGCCGAAGGGCGATGAATGGAAGACCGGCGGCGGTTCGGTTTGGGTCACCGGCAATTACGATCAGGACACGAACATTGCTTATTGGGGGACTGGCAACGGCGGTCCGTGGATGGGCGATAAGCGTCCGGGCGACAATCTGTATACCGCGTCGACGATTGCGCTGGATGTCGCGACGGGCGCAATCAAAGGTCACTTCCAATACAATCCGAACGAATCCTGGGATTGGGATGAGGTGTCGCCGCCCATCCTGGTGGACTTCCAGCGCAACGGGCGCACTATCAAGGGGCTGATCGATGTGGCGCGCGACGGCTATATGTGGTTCCTAGATCGCAACAATGGAGGCCGCGGCGGTGGTCCAATCAAGTTCGTGGAAGGCAAGCCGTTCGTGTTCCAGAACGCGTTCAAGAGCCTGGACCCGGAGACCGGTCGGCCGAATGTGGATCCGGATCACAAGCCGGGCACCGGTAAGCGCGCGGAGTTTTGTCCTAACTTGAGCGGCGGTAAGAACTGGCCTCCGATTTCATTCAGTCCCGATACGCGGATGATTTACGTTCCCGCGAATAACAATATATGCGGCGCATCGATGGGAGCCGCAGAAGTGGTCTATAGGCCCGGCCAAGGATACACGGGCACCGCGCGCGGTGGACCTCCGGCTCCGATGGTCCCTGGCGCGGATCATTTCGGCGAAGTGCAGGCGTGGAATGTCGACACCGGCCAGAAGGTGTGGACTCATAACTACCCGAAGAGTCCGAATTGGGGAGCGATGCTGGCGACGGCGGGCGGCCTCGTGTTCACCGGCGGGACCGCCGACCGCATGATGCATGCTTTCGATGCGAAGACCGGCGCGCTGCTGTGGCAGGCTCCGGTGAGTTCGGGCATTCTCGCACCGCCGACGTCTTTCCAGATCGACGGAAAACAGTACATCGCGGTGCTCTCCGGCTGGGGTGGCGATTCGACTGGAATGCAGGGAACGCTGAACCAGGCGTTTCCAGGCGAGTTTCCGCAAGTGCCTGAGGGCGGAACGGTGACTGTGTTCGCGCTGGAGTAACGTTAGCGCGCGACCGCTTTGCCGTAAACTTCGAACTTGGCGACGTCGGCCCAACCGCCGGGGCCGTGGCCGCTGCTGGGCATCAGGTCCACGAATCCGACTTCGTCCACTTTAGTGAGATCGGGAGTCGGCACATAGTTCCCGGTGGTGACGGCGCGCTCGGCGTCGAGGCGCAGCCATTTCACATCGGCTAGCGAGATTTCGGTTTCGAGCCAATCCGCGACGCTCCCGTCGGCCTTGTCTCCCGCCAGCCAGTTGCCGTTGGCGAGCTTGACGATCGGCCGGATTTGATGGAAGCCCGACATCTTGGTTACCCAGTGGATCCGTGAAAGACCGCTCAGGTCGACGAAGTTGTTCTTGTCGCGCAACGCGAGGGCGCACGGTGTGGTGCACAGCCCGGTCCACGGATGCGGGGGATTGGTTTCGTTGCCGGGGGCGCCGGCGATCTGCATCTCTTTACCGGAGGGACCGTAGAGCTTGAGTTCGAGATTGGGGTTGGCGACGTTTGCCTGGGTCAGGCCGCCTTCCTGGCCGTCCGATTTCCATTCTTCGCGGAAGAACAGGCCCACGCGAGTTGCTGGCCCCTTGCCCTTGCCGCCCTTACCTTTTTCGCCGGCGGGACCGGGAGTGGGCTGCTGGGCGAAAGCGCTCAGAACAAGCGCGAGAATGAACAGGCAGTTCACAATCGAAAGAATCACGGTGCGTCGTGGCATTGGAGCCTCCCTTAAGTTTGAGCGCGGTGGAACGGAAGCAATTATAGCAATACACAAACCGGCACTCCAGTCCCAGCTCACGGCGTCTGAGTCTTGTTTGCTGGCACTGGATCGAGCGCCTTAAAGTGCTTCGGGTTCCAGGGTCGATCATAGCCGGTGGCACGGAGCCGTTCCAGTCTGGGAATTGATACGATTACTCGGAGGTAATCATGGAGATACTCGGCCTTTCGGATTCCACTACCAAACCGGAAGGGAGCCGCATCAAGGCTTTGCTGTGGCCCACCATCCGTCATGAGTACGACGCCGACTACATCTGCCAGCAGGGGTTCTGGGTCTGCTCGCTGATTGCGGCCCTAACGCTTATAGCGAGTCTATTCACTGGGAATGTAGTCTTGAATCTCATTTTCGCGGTGTATTATTTCCTAGGAGGCGTTGGCGTTCGCCAGTGCAGCCGATTCGCTGCGACAGCCGTTTTTGTGCTCTATGCGCTTTCGCTGCTCGCAAACGGCTACGCTTCTATTGGCATAATGAGCGTAATCACAGCCGGGCTACTACTGGCGAACGTGAGGGGCACATGGCTTACGGCGCGGTGGCGCTCCACGGCGACCGAACCTCCTCCCGTGCGCCTCAGCCAAACACTTGGCGACAAAATATCTAACCAGCTACCGATCCTTATTTGGCCGGCGGGAAAATGGCTATTCTACACGCTGGCAGCATTGCTTACTGCCTTGATGGTGATCGGCATCATCCGGCTGCGGTTTTACACAGCAGCGGCTTAAGCGTAGTTTGGCCGCACGACACTACCGAGCTAAATACTGATTCGCGGCCTCGGCCGCCTTCCGCCCTTCGGCGATCGCCCATACGACCAGCGATTGTCCGCGCCGTGCGTCGCCCGCGGCGAAGACTCCTGGGATCGAGGTCTGGTAATTCTCCGTGGCGATGTTGCCGCGGGCGTCGAGTTTCAGGCCGGCCTGCTCGACGATCCCCTGGCGCACGGGACCGGTGAAGCCCATCGCCAGCAGGACGAGTTTCGCGTCGAGTGTGAAATTGGTTCCCCGAATCGGCTCGAACTTGGGCGCGGGACCCGCGCGGATGGCGTGCAGTTTCGTGACGTTGCCCTCGGCGTCGCCCTCGAAGTGCGTGGTGGCGACGGCCCACTCGCGGATTCCGCCCTCTTCGTGCGAGCTCTCCATGCGCAATTGCAATGGCCACAGCGGCCACGGCGTGGTGGGCGCGCGGTCTTCGGGAGGCCGCGGCATGATCTCAAACTGATGGACGTTCGCGGCTTTCTGGCGGTGCGAAGTGCCCAGGCAGTCCGCGCCCGTGTCGCCGCCGCCGATGATGATCACCGGCTTTCCAGTCGCCAGAATCGCTTGTGAAGTGTCCTCGGAATCGCCCGCTCCGCGCTTGTTCTGCTGCCTTAGAAAATCCATCGCGTAGTGGATGCCCCTCAGTTCGCGCCCCGGAATCGGGAGGTCGCGAGGGTGCTCGGCGCCCATCGACAAGACCACCGCTTGGTATTCCTTGTGCAGATCGTCGAGGGAGGTGATGTTGGCTTTGGTGACGAACTCGACGCCTTCCGCCGCCATCTGTTTCATGCGGCGGTCGATGTGATGCTTCTCCATCTTGAAATCGGGGATGCCGTAGCGCAGCAAGCCGCCGATGCGGTCGTTCTTCTCGAACAATGTGACCCAGTGTCCGGCGCGGGCTAGCTGCTGCGCCGCAGCCATGCCGGCGGGACCCGATCCCACGATGGCTACGCGCTTTCCGCTGCGCTCCGGCGGAGGTTCGGGCTTGATCCACCCTTCAGCGAAGGCGTGATCGATGATGGTCCGCTCGATCACTTTGATGGTGACCGGAGGCTCGTTAATGCCCAGCACGCATGCCGCTTCGCACGGGGCGGGGCAGATGCGTCCGGTGAACTCGGGAAAATTGTTGGTGGAGTGCAGCACGCGCACGGCTGCCTTCCAGCGGTCGCGGAAGACCAGGTCATTCCAATCAGGAATGATGTTGTTCAAGGGACAACCGGTATGGCAGAAGGGCACGCCGCAATCCATGCAGCGTGCGCCCTGCATTTTGACTTTTTCGAGCGGGAAGTCCTTGTAGACTTCGAACCAGTCGTTGACGCGCTCGACCACCGGGCGGCGTTCGGGGGTTTCGCGTTGGTATTCGATGAAGCCGGTAACCTTACCCATGCGAGACCGCCTCGGTACGCTTGACGCCCATTACGCGCTTGTATTCGTGCGGATACACCTTCACGAATTTGGGCAACAACGTGTCGAAATTATCCAACACAAAATTAGCGCGAGGGCTGCCGGTTTCCTCCGCATGCCGCGCGATCCAATAGCGCAGCGTCTCGATATCGGCTTCCTCCACGGGATCGAGATCCACGCTGGCGCGATTGCAGCGGGTCTTGGCGAACTCGCCGGTTTCGTCCAGCACGTAGGCAATTCCGCCCGACATGCCGGCGGCGAAATTCCGGCCGGTATCGCTTAGGACTACGACCAATCCTTTGGTCATGTATTCGCAGCCATGGTCGCCTACGCCCTCGACTACCGCGGATGCGCCCGAATTTCGCACGGCAAACCGTTCGCCCGCGCGACCGTTAAAGAAGGCTTCGCCGGAAGTCGCTCCGTACAGCACTACATTGCCGACCAGAATGTTCTTGTCCGGTGCAAACGTCGATCCGCGCGGCGGATACACGATCAGTTTTCCGCCCGAGAGCCCCTTGCCGACGTAATCGTTCGAGTCGCCTTCGAGTTCGAGCGTCACACCGCGCGCTAGAAAAGCCCCGAAGCTCTGTCCGGCCGATCCGGTGAACTTGAAGTGGATGGTCCCAGGCTCCAAGCCCTCCGCGCCATACTTGCGGGCGATTTCTCCCGAAAGCATCGCGCCCACGGTGCGGTGGACGTTCCGGATGGGCAGCACGAACTCTACTGGCGTGCCGCTATCGAGCGCCGGACGCGCGTGGTCGATCAGCTTCGCGTCCAGCGCCTGATCGAGCCCGTGATCCTGCGCGATCGTGCAGCGCCGACCCACGCGCGAAGGAGCTTCGGGGTGATAGAGCAACTGAGAAAAATCCAGGCCCTTGGCCTTCCAATGCTCGATGCCCGGCCGCATTTCGAGCATGTCGCTGCGGCCCACCATTTCCTCGAAGCGTCGGAATCCGAGCTGGGCCATCAGTTCGCGGACTTGCTCCGCGACGAAGAAAAAGTAGTTGATGACGTGCTCGGGCTTGCCTTGGAACTTCTTGCGCAACACCGGATCTTGGGTCGCGATGCCCACTGGACACGTGTTCAGATGGCATTTGCGCATCATGATGCAGCCGAGCGAAACCAGCGGAGCGGTGGAGAACCCGAACTCCTCCGCGCCCAGCAGCGCCGCGATGGTCACGTCGCGCCCGGTCTTGAGTTTGCCATCGGTCTGCACCACGATGCGGCTGCGCAAGTCGTTCAACACCAGCACCTGCTGGGTTTCCGCCAAGCCCAGCTCCCACGGAACGCCCGCGTGCTTGAGCGATGTGAGCGGAGAAGCGCCGGTGCCTCCGTCATGTCCGGCGATGAGCACCACGTCGGCATGCGCCTTGGCCACGCCTGCGGCGACCGTGCCCACACCCACTTCGGCCACCAGCTTCACCGAAATGCGAGCTTTGGGATTTACGTTCTTCAGGTCGTAGATTAACTGCGCCAGATCTTCGATGGAGTAAATATCGTGATGCGGCGGCGGAGAAATCAGTCCGACGCCGGGGACAGAATAGCGCACTCGCGCGATCACTTCGTCCACTTTGTGACCGGGAAGTTGACCGCCCTCGCCAGGCTTCGCGCCCTGCGCGATCTTGATCTGCAAATCGTCGGCGTTCACCAGATAGTTCGCGGTGACGCCGAAGCGGCCGGACGCCACCTGTTTGATCGAGCTGCGCCGCCAGTCTCCATTGGGATCGGGCTTGAAGCGTTCTTCATCCTCCCCGCCTTCGCCAGTGTTGGATTTTCCGCCCATGCGGTTCATCGCGATGGCCAGCGTCTCGTGCGCTTCCTTGCTGATGGAGCCGAACGACATCGCTCCAGTGGCGAAATGCTTCACGATTTCGCTGGCAGGTTCCACTTCTTCCAGCTTCAACGGCTGCGCGGCTTCGCGGATGGTCATCAGGCCGCGCAGCGTGCACAGATCCTTGTTCTGCCGATCGATCAGCGTCGCGTATTCCTTGAACGTCTCGTAGCCGGCTTCTTTTTCTTCCCGGCGTACCGCGTGCTGGAGCTTCGAAACCGTCAGAGGATTCACCAGATGATACTCGCCGCCCACTCGGTATTGGTAGCTGCCGCCGACGTCGAGGTCGGTCTCCGAGTCCGTCACAGGCCGATAGGCGTGTTCGTGCTTCATCTGCGCTTCCCGCGCCAGCACGTCCAGGCCGACACCTTCGATGCGAGATGCCGTACCGGTGAAATAACGGTCGATCAATTCCTTGTTCAAGCCGATGGCTTCGAAGATCTGCGCGCCGCGGTAGCTTTGCAGCGTGGAAATGCCCATCTTCGAGAAGACCTTGAGCAGGCCCTTGTTGATGGCCTTCTTGTAGTGCTTGAGCGCGGTATCGAAGTTGACGTTACCCAGCAGTCCCTTCTGGGCCATGTCTTCCAGCGTCTCGATCGCCAGGTAGGGATTCACGGCGCTCGCGCCATAGCCGATCAGCAGCGCGAAATGCATCACCTCGCGCGGCTCGCCTGATTCGATGATCAGCGCCACTTGGGTTCTCTGGCGCTCGCGTACCAGATGGTTGTGCACGGCCGTCAGCGCCAGCAAGCTCGGGATCGGCGCATGGTCCTTGTCAATGCTGCGATCGGAAAGAATCAGCAACCGGTAGCCGTCCTTGATCGCCTGCGACGCCCGCCGGCACAGAGTGTCGAGGGCGGTCTGCAATTTTTCTCCGCCGCCCGCCGGCCGGAATACTGTGGGCAGCGTGGTCGCTAGAAAGTCGCCCCAGCTCACGCGCCGCAGTCTTTCCAGATCCAGGTTCGTGAGTATGGGATGCGCCAGCTTCAGCGTGTGACAGTGCAGCGCGGTTTCTTCCAGGATATTGCGCTCCGTGCCGATGTAGCTGGTCAGCGACATCACCAGCTCCTCGCGGATGGGATCGATGGCCGGATTGGTCACCTGCGCGAACAGTTGCTTAAAGTAGTTGAACAGCGGCTGGGGCCGGTCCGAAAGACACGCCAGCGGTGTATCGGTCCCCATGGAGCCGATGGGTTCCTCGCCCTTCTCGGCCATGGGCGCCATCAGGATTCGCAAATCTTCTTCGGTATATCCGAACGCGCGCTGCCGGGTCAGCACGGTCTTCGGATCGAAACCGTAGACACGCGGAGGCTCAGGCAGCTTATCGAGCGTAATCTGGTTCTGCTTCAGCCATTCGCCGTAGGGTTGCCGCGTAGCCAAAGCGTGCTTGATCTCTTCGTCGGGAACAATACGATGCTCCTCCAGATTGACGAGCAGCATTTTGCCAGGCTGGAGGCGGCCCTTGTAAGAAACATTTTCCGGCTTAATCGGCAGCACGCCGGTTTCTGACGCAACAATCAGTTGCCCGTCCTTAGTAACCAAATACCGAGCGGGCCGCAGTCCGTTGCGGTCGAGCGTCGCGCCAATCCATTTGCCGTCAGTGAACGCCACCGCCGCGGGGCCGTCCCACGGCTCCATCAGCGACGCATGATATTCGTAAAATGCCCTTTTCTCCGGCGACATCGTGGAGTCAGCGTCCCAAGCCTCGGGCATGAGCATAGCCATGACGTGCGGCAGGCTGCGGCCACCCAACGTGAGAAACTCGACGGCGTTATCGAGCGAACCTGTATCGCTCAAGTCCGGGCGAATCACTGGAAAGACCTTCTCGATATCCGGGCCGAATAAATCCGATTTCAGCGTCGATTCGCGCGCGTGCATCCAGTTCACGTTACCGCGGACGGTATTGATCTCCCCGTTGTGGCAGATCATGCGGTATGGATGCGCCAGCGGCCAGGTGGGAAACGTATTGGTCGAGAAACGCTGGTGTACCATGGCCAGGGAACTGCGCGTCTCGGGATCCCGCAACTCTTTGTAAAAGTCGTCGATCTGTGGCGCCAGCAGAAGGCCTTTGTAAATGATTACGCGCGAGGACATCGACGGCACGTAGAAGAATTCCTTCTCGCGAATGTCGGTGTCGTTGACCTCCGTCTCCGCGCGCCGCCGGACGACGTACAGCTTCCTTTCTAACTCGTCCTGCGACATGTTGGCTGCGCCGCGAATGAAGACCTGCTCGATGTAGGGCTGGGTGGCTCGCGCAGTCCTGCCGATCGCATCGGCATGCACCGGCGTATCGCGCCAGCCCAGCACGGTCAGCCCTTCTTCCTTGGCAATTCTTTCGACGATGCCTTCGCACATCAGGCGTTGCTTCGGCTCGACTGGCAGGAACATCATCCCTACGCCGTAAACCCCCACCGGCGGCAGCGAAAACCCCAGCGCCGAGCATTCGCGGGAGAAGAAATCGTGCGGGATCTGAATCAGAATGCCTGCACCGTCCCCGGTCTGCGGATCGCAGCCGCACGCGCCCCGGTGCGTCAGGTTAATCAGGATCTCGATGCCTTTGCGGACCACTTCGTGCGATCTCTGCCCGTCGAGATTCACGATGAACCCCATTCCGCAGGAGTCGTGTTCGTACTGAGGGTCGTAGAGACCTTGTTTCGGAGGGGGGTACGACATAGTTCAGAGTACTCGAAACCATACTATCATGTCAATAGAAATTAGGTCCTTGCAATATAAGAGAACCTGATATAGTATAGTGCTGTTGAGCCAAGATAGCCTTAAGCTTTTCAGGGACATCGCCCAGTCCCGCAGCTTCAGCCGAGCGGCTGCGACGAATAATCTCAGTCAATCAGCAGCCAGCCAGCAGATTCAGGAATTAGAGCGAAGCCTCGGTGTGACCCTACTCGACCGATCCCACCGGCCGCTGGTTGTGACCCCTGCCGGCCAACTCTATAACGACTTTTGTCGCGACCTGCTGCGTCGGAAAGAGGAATTCGACGCGGCGTTGGGGCGGCTCAAGCAGCAGGTGGAGGGCACGGTTCGCGTCGCGTCCATTTACTCGGTGGGACTGAGCGAAATGGTGCGCCTTGAGAAGCAGTTCGCCGAGCGCCACCCGGAGGCTGGTCTGGACGTCCAGTATCTGCGCCCGGACAAGGTTTATGCGGCCGTTCTGGCCGACGAAGCCGACCTCGGTTTGGTCAGCTACCCGCAGCCCAGCCGCGAGATCAAGGTAATCCCGTGGCGTCGGGAGGAGATGGTTGTCGCGAGCGCCCCAGACCACGAACTAGCAAAGAAGGCGGCGGCCATCCAGGGGGCAATTTCAGCGTCCGAATTGAACGGCGTCGATTTCATAGGCTTCGACGAAGAGCTTCCGATCCGCGCCGACGTGGACCGTTTTCTAAGAGAGCACAGCGTCGAAGTAAACGTCGTGCACCACTTCGACAACATTGAGATGGTCAAGGAAGCCGTGGCGCACGGGGTAGGCGTCAGCATCATGCCGCATCGTGTGATGCGCGAGGATATCCGGCAGAAACGCCTGACCGCTATCCGAATCGCGGGTGCATCGCTGTACCGGCCCCTGGGGATCATCCACCGCAAGCGCAAGCGCTTCCACCGTGTGGGGCAGGCGTTTCTGGAGCTGTTGTGCGAAAAGCCCGTTCCGGAGTAGTGGCTAATCCACTATGCCGAGTTGCTTCAGGATCGCGATGTGCTTCTCAGGCTCGTCTTCGTTGAACTGTGTGGGCATCACCACGCCGGATTGGCGTCCGCGTTCGATCAGCGCGGCGTAGGGCGGGTTGTCGAACTTGAAGATCTCCCGGAGTTTGGCCGAATCCGTAGAAATCTTGGCTTGAAATTTAGCGTCCTTCAGCATGTTCGCGGCGTATTGCGGAACTCGCGTAGGGACCCCCACCACCGTGATGTCGTCGTGGAATTTGAGCGGACCCATGCTCTTTGCCACGGCGTAACAGGTGCCGCATTCGGGATCGAAGAAGAACAGGAAAACCCGCCCCTCCTGTAGTGACATTGGGCTCCCGTCAACCATGATGGAATCGGGCGCCTTGAGGCCGGTCAGCTTGGTGAAGGCGACGCCGTAGCTAGCAGCCGTAAAAACCGCCACAGCGCCGAGAATGACGATGGCGTTGCGGAGGCCTTGCGAACGCTTGGCCCAGAATCCGGCGATGGCGGCGGCTGCCATAAACGCGCCGTCTCCGTAAAACAAGCCTGGGCCGACCGAGCGCCGCATGTCGATATTGATCCCGAACGGCAAGCTGAGATTCGGGAAGCAGGAGCAATCCCGCCCGATCAGAGCCTTGTACTTAAATCCGAGGTATCCCATGAAGACCACCAGGAGAAAGCCCGCCAGAATAGCTCCCCATCGGCGGAACCGGGGTACCAGGATCAGCACGCCCGCGGTGGTTTCGGCTACGGCGAGCGAAAGAGCCAGAGGCAGTGTGAACTGGTACGGCACCAGCAGATTCTTGGCCAGGTTGGCGAACTTGTATGGGTCTATGGCCTTGTAGACCCCCGCCATGATGAACAGAAACGCAACGAAGACGGCCGCCAAGTGGCTGGCCACAGTTTTCCAGGGCGGCATCTCGATTGAATGAGTCGGGGGATCTGCCGCGGAACTTGCTTCCATGACCTGCTATTTTACCCGGAACCACGCCATAAAAGGGGACCCAACCTGTATGTGCCTGTGTGGATTCATCTTTTTCGCGGGCGCTTCGGAACGAATGCGAGAAACCGGCGCGGATTGTCCACCGTGATCCGGTGCAGCACTTGGTCGCTGATGCCGGCCGCCTTCAACTTCGGCACAAACACGGTCATCGTCTTCGAGTAACCGCTCGATCCGTCTGCCGAGAACATCAGGTGGTCTGCAAAACCCGCGTCGATGAGCGCCATGACCATCGGCACCTGCTGCGTGTCGTTTACGCCCTGGCGATCGAAACCGACGAACGCGCCGCGCCTGCAAAGCGTTTTGTGCACGGCAACATTAGCATCCACGAGGTTCCCCAGGTGCCCGATGACCACGCGATCCGGTCTCACTCCTGCGTCTTCGAGGATATCGAGCTGTTCGAGCGCCGACTTGCCGGGAATTCCGGTGTGGGTGAAGATCGGAAGGTTGGTCGCGACGTGCGCCTTGCCGACGGCGCGGAACACCTTGCGTTCATCCGCGGTGATCTCGTCCCACGAGCCGATTTCGCCGAACACGCCGAGAGTGTCGTCATCCGCCTGCTTGATGAGCGCCTTGACGATCTGTTCTTCGGTCATGGTGGAGATTTCTTTGGGATAAAACGGCTGCGAGTAGAACCCTCCGCCTGCCACGATCGGGACGCCGGACTTCATCGAGACTTGACGTATGAAGTTGATGTCGCGGCCCATGTCGGGATGCCCGGCGTCGACAATGCAGGCGATGCCCGCGGTCTTAACCTTGGCGACTTCGTCGGACATTAGGTCGACGTTGTGCATGATGTCCGGGGGCGGGGTAGCGGGTCCGCCTTTGCCGTCACCACCCTTGGCCCCACCGCCGCCACGCGCAGGGGCCGGCGGCAAACCGTTCGCAGCTCGAGCGGCCGCTGTCGCCGCTCCAAATTTCGCGTTGAAATCAGGGGCGAGTTGCATGTGCTCATGGAACAGCGTCGCGCCGCCGGCCAACTCCTCGGGCGCATAGTCTTTGAGGATGGTTCTGATGATCGCGCCTTTCGGAAATACTGGTTCCTGCGCGAAGGCACTCCTCGGGATTGTAGCGGCCGCCGCGCCGAGTCCCAACATTTCGAGAGCCTGCCGGCGGGTCAAACGAGGCGTTAGAAACTTTGACATAGTGGGATCATTGTAGACAATCGGAAGGATGGATGTGGCGTCGTGAAATACGGAAGTATTTACGTACTGCCAACGTCTAAGGCGAGAGGTGATAACGGCCATGAACCATAAAGCGCTATTGCTCGCCGCCATTCTCGGCTCAGGACTCTTCGTCCTGACCGGCCAGCAACCCACGCCATCCGGCGTCTTCACTTCCGCTCAGGCCGAGGCCGGCCGCGCGGCATACGAGCGCACCTGCGGAAAATGCCACACTCCTACTTTGCTGGGACGAAAGGGCGACGCGGGCGAACTTCCGCCAATCGGTTCTCTGTCCGCTTCTTATCAGAAATTCATCGGACCTCGGGGCTTTGTCGCCCCGCTGGCTGGCAAAGTCTTCATCGATCGCTGGGGAGGGAAAACCGCAGGCGAACTCATCGCGCGTTTTCAGGAAACCGTCGACGACCCGTACTTTCAGTTCGAGGATATGAACGACGAGACTACCGTCAACATCACCGCCTACGTCCTCCAGGTAAACGGCGCGAAAGCGGGAACCCAGCCGCTGACCAGGACCACTGCGGCCATCGTCAGGTCACTAACCTCCGATCCGCAACGATAGGCAGACGTCCCGGAGTGTCCTTTGGTGGGCGAGTTTAGCTGTATGATCGCTTTAAAGGCGGTTTGAACCCTGTGCGCCACGTTCTAACAAGCGTCTTCTGCGTTTGCCTTGCTTCGGCCCAGGCGCCCGACGCTCCGAAAACTGCTCGCGTCGAAGGCCAGGTCAGAACGGTCGTGGGCGCGCCCGTTCCCAAGGCAACGGTCCAGCTCGTAAGTTCGGCGAATGGTTTAAGCCAAGCGATGCTGATCTCCCCAGTAGACGGAAGCACCGTGCTTGCAGGACTAACAACAACTACCGACGATTCCGGTAAGTTCATTTTGGAAAACGTGCCCCCGGGCCGAGACTACCGCTTATCCGCGATGCGGCCCGGCTACCTGACTGGGTTCTACGGCACTGGTTCCACTTCCAATCCTCCGGTTTTACTCACCTTGAATGCCGGCGAAACGATGCGGGACCTGATCATAGAAATGCTTGAACAGGGGACGGTGACTGGCCGGGTAACCGACGCGGATGGCGACCCTGTTGTGGGCGCGCTCGTCACCATTCAACAGCCTCGCTACAACCGCGGAGAGCGCCAGATGGCCTCTCTCGCTGCCGAAACGACGGATGACCGCGGTGTATACCGCTTCGCCAGTCTTAATCCCGGCCGATACTACCTTGTGGCGTCGGATCAAACCAATCGCAAGGGCGAGACTCTGTCGAATTCCAAGTCCGGGCAGCAAGCCAACATCAGGACGTATTACCCCAGAGCGGAGGACCTTCGCGGCGCTAGCCCGATCGACATTCCGGGAAATCAAACACAAAGCAGCGATATCGTGATGCGCCGCACAGCGACGTTTGCGCTGCGCGGAACAGCGATTGATGCGGATACCGGCGCGCCCATCATTGGGTCCAACGTGAACATCGTTTCCATGAACGGGGCCTCAATTCGAGCTAACCCGTATTCCCGTCAAACTCGCCCTCCGGATGGGGCGTTTGATTTCACTGGCATGCCGCCTGCCTCGTATTTGCTGGAGATCGTGCTGAATTCAAATGCTGCTCCCGGTGGTGCCAGGCGCATCGGGCGGGCTGAGGCAACCATTCTGAACGCTGACGTAACCGGAGTGGTGCTTCGGGCCGGGCAAGGAGCAAACGTGCGCGGCATTGTTCGAACCGAAACGGGCGATCTTCCGGCGTCATTCTTCTCTGTTGGGCGATCGGTGATGTTGACGGAGGACGCTCCTCCAACACCTCGTCCGACTGCACCTCGTTTAAATGGCCGGATCGCCAGAGACGGCACGTTTGCGATAGAAGGAATACCAGCGGCGCGTTTCCTGGTGGGCTTCACAGCGCTTCCCGAAGACATATACGTAAAATCGATCAAGTTCAATGATTCCGAGATTCTTCATTCGCTGATGGACCTGACATCGAGCGGGGGAGGGTCGCTGACCATAACGCTGTCGTATAGACCCGCGACGATTACGGGCTCCGCTCGCGATCCGAAGGGTGAGCCAGTGAAGGGCATGGCTGTCGCACTCTGGTCTAGGGAAGTCGATCGCGGCGATCCCAGTGGAGGCATCCGGCGTGCGGTCACGGATCAGAACGGCACGTATCGGTTCGCGGCATTGCCCCAGGGCGAATACTACGTGGCGGCCTTTCCGGGCGTGGAGCAAGGTCTGCTTGAGAGTCACGAATTCGTAAGCAAGTTCAACGGCGATGCGGACGTGGTAGTGGTTGCCGAAGGGGGCAACGCTGCAGTGGATGCGA
>Ga0207074_1015_pt1 | contig 30384 bp, 26 predicted proteins | sample Alteio_BWMinHeat_66_FD_153567 | JGI IMG/M metagenome (GOLD analysis project Ga0207074, IMG submission 153567) | Enriched cells from forest soil in Barre Woods Harvard Forest LTER site, Petersham, Massachusetts, United States -... | ecosystem: Environmental > Terrestrial > Soil > Temperate forest >...
AAGGTATATCTAAACGACATCCCGACTTCAGAGCAACCTTTATTTATTTCAATTGCAGCGGGGATCCACGCGAATGTCCTGGCAAGGTGGTTAAACACCTCTGCTGGAATAGTTCGAGCAATGCCCAATACCCCAGCCTTATTACGCGCTGGGGCAACGGGACTCTATGCAAACGCACAAGTAACAGAGACACAACGAAACCTTGCGGAATCTCTTTTGCGTGCAGTGGGTATAACCGTTTGGGTAAATCATGAACATGATATGGATACCGTCACTGCGCTTTCAGGATCGGGACCCGCGTATTTTTTCCTGATGATGGAAGCCTTACAACAAGCTGCCGAAACGCTAGGATTAACCAACCCAATAGCAAGATTATTAACCTTGCAAACCGCATTGGGCGCTGCACGCATGGCCCTTGAAAGCGATATTAACTTAGCAGAATTAAGAAAAAGAGTTGCCTCCCCCGGTGGAACGACCGAATGCGCCCTAAGTGCTTTAGAAACCGGAGGCATTCGGGATTTATTTAAAAAAGCATTAGTTTCTGCAAAGGAACGTTCTGTTGAAATTAGTGCACTATTGGATAAGGAATAAAAGATGTCAGCCATACGAGAAGCATTTTTGTTTTTGATTAAAATCGTTTTTGAACTTTACTTTTTAATTGTCTTGATTCGGTTCATGTTTGAGTATTTCAAAGTGCAAACGAGCACTCTGCCACCGATCGTCCCCTACATTTACAAGGTAACAGATCCCCTTATTCAACCTTTACAAAAATTCCTACCCACACACAAAGGAATCCCGCTTGCAACGGGGGTTTTATTATTTTTAATAAAAGCCATTGAATTTTTATTCATTATCCTTTTAATGAAGGGAGGAGTTCCGAGCTTAATCGCTTTACTGATTTGGCCGATTGGCGAATTATTCAGTCAAACGCTTAATTTCTTTTGTATTGCTGTCATTGTGGTAGCCATCGCGAGTTGGTTTATGCCAAACCAATATTCCCCTTTCAGTGCACTCTTAATTCAGATCACAGACATCGTCTTAAAACCCGCAAGGAGAATAATACCACCACTCGCTGGTTTTGATTTATCCCCCATTGCCGTTTTAATCGTATTAAAATTTATCGATTTGTTGATTGCAGTCCCCCTCATCAGAATAGGGTTTAGTTTGGCGTAATGAATGATGCGAGCCCTATCCATACCAAATTGGAGCGTGTGGTTTTAGCCAGCACCAATCCGGGGAAAATTAAGGATTTTCAAGTACTCATTGGAAATCATCCCATTCAGCTCATTCCGCAAACGGCATTAAACATACCTGAAATTCCTGAAACGGGGCATACCTTTGTAGAAAATGCCTTGCTGAAAGCTAGAAATGCAGCAGCCCTTTCAGGTCTTCCGGCGATAGCCGATGATTCAGGGCTAGTGGTCGATGCACTGGCAGGCGCACCGGGTTTACATTCCGCTCGCTATGCAGGTCCTAATGCAAGCGCAGATGAGAATATTCAAAAACTTTTGAATGAATTAGCCAAAATCCCCAATGTCAATCGCAAAGCACGATTTTATGCGGTGCTGGTTTTTGTTCGATATCCGGAAGATCCTACCCCTCTCATTGCTGAAGGAACTTGGGAAGGTGAAATTTTAGAAGAACCTACCGGCGAAAATGGCTTTGGCTATCTGCCGGTTTTTTATTCGACACAACATCATTGTAGCGCAGCGCTCTTAAGCACCGAGGAACGAACCAAAATTAATCACCGTGGGCAAGCCTTTAGAAAATTGATTGCACAATACTTAACGCTAATTGAGAATGCGTGTTAAATGAAAGTTAATGAAATACCCTTATCGCTTTATATCCATATCCCCTGGTGCATCAAAAAATGTCCTTATTGCGATTTTAATTCTTATGCGGCACAGGAGAAGATCCCAGAAGCAGATTATATTGAACGATTAATCACGGATCTGAAATTCGATCTGCCTTTGGCGTTCGGGCGCCGTATTAAGAGTATTTTTTTTGGGGGCGGCACACCGAGTCTTTTTTCGCCGCGAGGAATTGAACGTATTTTAGATATTGCTGCCTCATTTTTGATATTAGAACCTAACATAGAAATTACCTTAGAAGCAAATCCTGGCACAGTTGAACATAAACTTTTTTCAGATTACCGAAAAGCAGGCGTAAATCGTATTTCATTGGGGGCACAAAGTTTTCAAGAATCACAACTAAAACGCCTAGGCCGCATACATCAAGCCAGTGAAACCCAACGTGCGATAGAGGATATTTTACAAGCCAATTTTAAGAGTTACAACATTGATCTGATGTATGGATTGCCTGAACAAACTGTAGAAGATGCGCTTTTTGATTTAAAAACCGCCTTAGATTTTTCACCTTCCCATCTCTCTTGGTATAATTTGACGATAGAACCCAATACCATTTTCCATCAAAAACGCCCTGCTTTGCCCCCCGATGAAATTATCGCCGATATGGAAGAAGCCGGCAAAAATTTTATAGCCTCTCACGGCCTTAATCAATACGAAGTTTCTGCTTTTTCACGAGAAAAACGCCGTTGTTCACACAATCTAAATTATTGGGAGTTTGGCGACTATATCGGCATCGGTGCGGGTGCCCATGGAAAAATCACCGATTTAGAAAGTGGCACCATCACGCGTTATTGGAAAACCCGTTTTCCCAAAAGCTATTTAAATAAAAATGCAGCCATTTTGGCCGGCAGTAAAGTCATTCCAAAAGCTGAATTACCTCTGGAATTTATGCTCAATGCCTTAAGGCTAACCAATGGCGTATCGATTTCAAGCTTTGAAGAACGTACATTACTCCCCATCTCGTGTATTGAAAAGATTTTACAGAAAGGTATTGATCGCGAACTATTGCTGGTCGAGAACGGCAAAATTATACCCACGACATTAGGGCGTAGGTTTTTGAATAATTTGGTGGAATTATTTTTGTAGAAACTTGCCAATTTATCCCCTATAGGGGATAAGCTTGCCTTTATACCCCACGGGGGATATAATTTGAATTATACCTCATGAGGTATAGAAATCTACCTAGCCTCTTCTGAAGATTTTGCGTGGTAGAGCGTTGAATCAGGGTATCCTTCTCCCAATTTGGGAGAAGGTGGCGCGTAGCGCCGGATGAGGGTTAAAAAATTGAAAGAACGTATTAAGGTTGAAAAGAAACCAAACAGAAACCAGATTATTATGGTACGCGCTAAAGAACTAGAAACCAGATTATCGCGTGCTTTAAAAAAATCCAGATTTTGCCATTTTAAATTTCTAGGACAGAAAATTATTAGATCTTACATAATTGACTCTCTTTTTTTGAGTAATTCAATTTTAAAGTTGCATAGAATACCAAAAATCCTCTATTTAACCCTCATCCGGCGCTACGCGCCACCTTCTCCCAATTTGGGAGAAGGATACTGCGATTCAATACCCTATAACATAAAATTCCCAAAAGTCTTGACGAAAATTCCACAATCATACCTCCCTCATCACACTAATAACCTCTATCTACGTTGTAGGTTAATCAGATGTTCTGCCCTATGGGATATCATTCCATCTAACGGAGTTTTTTCATAATGCTTATTCATTCCCCTAAAAACCTTGCTTTGCTTGTAAAAGACCGACGAAAGAAACTTAAATTAAGTCAAGCTGAAGCCGCTGATCTCGTTGGATTAAAGCAAAAGACAATTTCTGCGTTTGAAAACAAGCCAGAAAGTGTTAAATTAGATACTCTATTTCGGATTTTGTCAGCGGTTAGACTAGACATGATCCTATTGGGAAAAGAACAACCTAATTTGACGAAAGCTTCGTGGAACGAAGAGTGGTAACAACGTAAATTACTACAAGTAATGAAATGAGGATAAAGATGAAACAAATATTTTCAAAAATTATAGAAGAGACCAAATCCACAAAGCGAAGATACCCCAATATTTTGAAAGCGGCATGTTTGGATTCGCCTCTTGGTCCCATCATTGCGATTTCAGATGATCAAGCGCTGTACTTGCTGGAGTTTTTTGGTCGAAAAGGGCTGGAGCGTGGCGTTGAACGCCTTCGAAATAGAACTCAATCCAACATTACGCCTGGAATGACATCCATCATCCATTCCATTGAAGAAGAACTTCATCACTATTTTGAAGGAAAATTAAGAAAATTCAAAACACCTCTCGTTTATCAGGGATCGTTATTTCAAAAAACGGTTTGGGAAGCCCTTAAAAAAATACCCCTGGGTAAAACTCAATCTTATGCAGATATCGCAAAAGCCATCGGAAAACCAACGGCTTTTCGGGCTGTGGCGAACGCCAATGGTGCAAATCAGCTCGCAATTATCATTCCCTGCCATCGGGTAATAAACTCAAATGGTGCGCTGGGGGGTTATGGCGGTGGGTTAAGCCGTAAAGAATGGTTACTTCATCATGAAAAAAGGCTATAAAATGAAAAAGCGATGTGCCTGGGTGACAAACGATCCAATCTATATTGATTATCATGATCAAGAGTGGGGCGTTCCTATCTATGACAATCATCGATTATTTGAGTTCTTAATTTTAGAAGGCGCCCAAGCAGGATTGAGTTGGTTGACCGTTTTGAAAAAACGCGACAATTATCGAGCTGCTTTTGATAATTTTGACCCAGAAAAAATAGCGCGATACCATTCACGAAAATTAAATGCTTTATTAAATAATCCTGGGATTATTCGTAATCGATTAAAAATTGAAGCAACAGTTACGAACGCTAAAGCTTATCTGCAACTAAAAGAAAGGGGGGGGGGATTTTGGTGAGTATATTTGGAGTTTTGTGAATGGAAAACCTATGCAAAATCATTGGAAAAACATCAAACAAGTCCCACCCAAAACCTCTACATCCGATCTCATGTCAAAAGATTTAAAGAAGCGCGGATTCAAATTTATAGGAAGCACAATTTGTTATGCATTTATGCAGGCCATTGGCATGGTCAATGACCACACCACAGACTGCTTTTGTTTTGAGGATACGAGATCTTAAATTTTGTATCGTAGTTGATAACGCAAATCTGGACCGTATGCTTCGTTCACATCCACATCATAAGCTTCCATACCTGCATTCCCACAAGACATCCACGAACCTTTGTTGGTAACACGAGCAGTAGCAACCACAGCTTCTAACGGACAACCATTTACGGTACATTCATTTTTCTTTAAGTGACGCGCGTAGTCAAAGAGCGCGCAGATTTCAGCAGTCCCCACCCCTCGATATTGTTTTTCCTCTGCCCTTTGTTTTTTATCCACTTCTGCGCCATACTCAGCAACTACCGCCTCTAACCGATGACTCCAGGTCTTTTCACGATTGAGTAGTGCCATCTCTGCCTCTCTTGGCTTGGAACCTCCACCCAAATTAACCATACCGATAAAATCCTGAGTCTCTGCATCCGTCACCACAAATGCACTATAGAGATGCAATTTTGGATCTACAGGTTCACCATTTTTGTTTATTTCAAATCTTTTACTTAATGTTTCAACTCTCGCATCACTATTCGCTCGCGATACGGTTTTACCATCGGCATATTGCGCTCTTACAACAACGCTATTATTGAGGTGCTCAAATATATCATCTGCATCTTTTCTTTGCATCGATTCAAAATGTAATCTTGTCTTTCCATCTAGTGTAATAATATCGCCGTGTACCGCTATGCGATCTCCTTCTGGCTCAAAACTAAACTGTGCTTCGGGTAATTCCATACCTGCTTTGGAAGCGGCATATTCATGATAAGCTTGTAAAGCCGCTTCTTTACGAGCTGCCAAATCTTTCTCTACCACATCTACAGGTCTTGCCATTTTGTCTCTCCTACTACTTCGTTAACATTAACCAAACAATAGGTTAATCATACCCAACATGGCAATCCAATACAACAGCGTCATGCCGCCACCCGCTTTGAGAAAATCCTGGGTGCGATAGCCACCCGGACCTGCAATCAGAGCATTCGTTTGTTGCGTGGGCAGCAAAAAGGTATTGGAAGAAGAAATCGCAACAATCAACGCATACATTCTGGGATCTGCACCCACATTAACCGCTAATTCTAGCGCAACTGGCACAAGCACAATGGTTGCGCCCACATTAGAAATCACAAATCCAAATAGGGTTGCTAAAATTGCCAATCCCCCTTGAATTGCCCAACCGGGCATATCTCCCCTTAATAAAGGCGTGTGTTGCGTTAACCAATCTGTCGTATTCGTTGTTTCCATCGCAATACCGAGCGGAATCAAGCCCGCCACTAAAAAAACGGTTTTCCAACTCACGCTACTATACGCTTCATCAATGGTTAAAACGCCGGTAGCAATCATGCCCGCAGCCCCTAACAAAAGGCCGACAGAAACCGAAAAATGCCCTAGGACAATCAATAAAATGGATAACGCAAAAAAAGTAATCGCATATTTAACCTTCTTGGGTCTTATTTCCTCGCGCGGATAGGAAGTAGTCACCACCACGAAATCGGGATTTTTATGAAAATCCACCAAGGCTTCCCAGCGACAAAACATCCCTAAGGTATCGCCTGATCGAATCACTAAAGTCTTAAGGTCATCTCCAGAATAAACTGTTTGTCCGCGATACACCGCTAATACATGCACACCATGCGTTCTTTTCATATGTAATTCACGGAGTTCTCGTCCTATCAGTTGAGAGCTGGGTGGTACAACTGCTTCACATAACCCCGCCCTGATCGGATGGAGCGATTCTGCAAAAATCGTTAATTTTGGTAAAATCTTTAAGCCATATCGATCGCAAAACCCTGCAATAGCCTCTTTATGCCCCATCACCCCAATGAATGAATCTGACTCAATAACGGTTTTCCGAAGGGGAGGGAAGTGGGTTTTTTGTCCTATTTTAATCGCCAAAATGGAGGTGGCTGGATCCAATCGCATTTCCACTTCTTTCAACGTGAGCCCCACTAAAATGTTATTTTTAGGAACACGCAATTCAAAAATTTCCCCTCCTTTTCCATAGGTTTTTAGAAAATGGGTTTTGGTAGTCCCACTGCTAAAAGTCTGAATGGGTTCTAACGGTAAAAATTTTCTTCCTATCAAGATCCAATAACCAATCCCTAAGATTAACAGCACAATTCCAATCGGAAAAACGGAAAACAGATGAAAAGGTTCTATTCCACCTATAGAGTGGCCGATATATTGGCTAGAATTTTTTAAAATACCATTGAGTAAGATAAGCGCACTACTGCCGATCATGCTGAGAGCGCCACCCGTCACGGCACAAAATGCAATGGGCATGAGCAAACGGGATTTGGGAATACCGGTACGAACGGTGACACGGGTTACGACGGGTAGCAATAAGGCTACCGTCCCAAGACTCCGCATAAACGCAGATAACAATCCAGAGGTGCACATTAAAACAAAACTGATTTTACTGGAACGTTCTCGCCCAAGCTTTAAAATCCAGCGGGCTATGCGCAACGCGATCCCGCTTTTTTCTAAGCCTGCACTGATGATCATAATCGAAATTAAAGACATCACGGCTTCGCTGGAAAAACCAGAAAACAGTTTTTCAGGTGGGAGCAATCGGGAAATGCCAATCACCACCAAGACTAACAGCGCAACAACGTCAATACGAATAACATTGGAAAGGGATAGAATCACAGTGAATCCTAAAATCCCCAAAACCAATGCCATGTTAAGCGTTAATTCGATTTCCTCCATGCACCCCTCCCTTTATAATTATAAGCGATTGTTCCTAAAGAGGAGATCCCAAGTTGAGTGGCCTAAACGATGCCCCCTTTGCTCATATTTAGTCAAAGGTCGAAAATCTGGCCTTGGAATAAAATTCTGCTTCCCAGCCAAATTCTGAAATTCCTCTGAAGCGGATAACACACACATCATATGATGCGCATATGCTTCCCAATCCGTCGCTAAATGCAGCGTGCCTTCGGATTTTAATTTTCGGGACACTAACGAAATAAAGCTGCTCTGAACCAAACGACGTTTATGATGACGCTTTTTAGGCCAAGGGTCTGCAAAAAAAGCTTGTACGGTATCAAGGCTGCTATCTGGGATCTTGCTGGCCAAAACTTCTAACGCATCCGCACAAAACACTCTGACATTGGAAATTTTTTCTAGGTTCAACCCTGCCAGTAAATTCCCAACCCCTGTCCGATAAACCTCTATCCCAATAAAGTCTTTATGGGGAGCGGCTTTTGCCATCTGCAGTAAGGAATTTCCATCCCCAAATCCAATTTCTAAAACAATTTCGGCATTACGACCAAAGAGGATACCAAAGTCTATCGGATCTTCCGCTCTGTCAGACCCTTCCCCCCCCAAAAAAGGCAGACCATAGACTGGCCAAAGAGTCTCTAAGGCTTCCGATTGCGTTTTAGTGATACGCCCCTCTCGACGTACAAAACTCCGGATTTGTCGAAATTTTGAATTAAGCTGGGACTGGATAAGTACAGGGGTAAAATTTTCGGTTTGCATGGGTCACTCTACCTAAACATAAGGTTCATTGTCAACTATATGACATAATATTCGCTGAAAAACCTATTTCCCTAAAAACGGAAGTAGAGTGATATAATACACAAACTCAACAATTGAAGCGGGAACGGGTGTGCTTAAGAACCGAGCTTTTCTAGTCATGGCGATATTTGGACTCTTAATGGGCTGTGGCCAAAGGGGCCCTTTGTACCTACCGGGTGAACCGCCCCCCATTCATGTCCCTAAATAAACCCTAAAATTCATTTTAAAAAAGGGTTGCATCTCAATTAAAGGACTTTTAAGCTTAAAGTTATGATGATTAATTTTACAAAAATGCACGGATTAGGGAACGACTTTGTCGTAATTGATCTCATAACAAACTCTGCAAAATTCCGAACCTCCCATATTCAGCGAATCAGTGACCGTCGGCTCGGCGTTGGCTGTGATCAATTGCTATTAATAGACCCTCCCATCCGAAAAACCGCAGATTTTTTTTATAGAATTTATAATGCAGATGGCCAAGAGGTCGAGCAATGTGGCAATGGGGCAAGATGCGCCGCACGTTTTTTCTATGACCTGGGGTTTACCAACGGTAACACGCTAGAAGCGGATTGCTTAGCGGGAACCCAGAAATTCACAATCGAAGATAATCATGACATAACCGTTGAAATGGGCAGACCAAAATTCAACCCGCCAGAAATTCCTTTTAAGGCGTCCATAGAATCGCCAACTTATACAATAAACCTGGAAAATCAAACCGTTTCTTTCAGCATTGCCTCCCTGGGAAACCCTCATGCCATTATTCAAGTCAGCGATATCCAAACAGCACCGGTAACCACTTTGGGACCCCTCATTAGCCAGCATGCTTCATTCCCTCAAGGAACCAATGTAGAATTTATGCAAGTGATAGACAAAAACCATATTTTTTTAAAAGTTTATGAGCGAGGGGTTGGCGAAACTTTGGCCTGTGGTTCGGGTGCTTGTGCGGCCGTAGCCACTGGGATCCGTCTTAAGTTATTAGAATCCCCCGTCAAAGTGAGTTTCAAGCTGGGAGAACTCCATATTACTTGGGAAACATCAGAATCCCCTATTTTTATGACTGGGCCGACAACAAGTGTTTATATAGGTCGATTTCGGCTTTAAAATTTTAAAAAGGAGAATATATGAGCCTGAGTAAAATCAGAGTTTCTTTTCGAACATTATTTTTTTGGGGGGGTATCGCTTGTCTCACAATATTTGCAGGAGCTTACTGGATTGAATATCAGTTTGGCATTGAACCTTGTCCGCTCTGCGTTTTACAACGATATGTTCTTTTAGGAATAACCGGGGTCTTTCTGATTGGCACACTCCATAATGTCGGAGATTGGGGCCGAATAGTCTATTGTTCTATCCTCTTTTTTTTGGGAATGCTCGGGGTCTTGCTTTCTAGCCGTCATGTCTGGTTGCAGTATGCGGATCACCCTGTCGCTGCGACCTGCACAGCGGGTCTTGAAAAAATGCTTTCTTTTATGCCACTCTTAGACGTGTTGAAGGAAGTACTGACGAGTTCTAATGCTTGTTCGAAAGTGGATTTTACTGTGTTTCACGTATCACTTGCCACCTGGTCATTCCTATTCTTCCTTGGATTAACGTTATACAGTATTCTTATTTTTACCCTACAAACGAAAAGGCGGATATAAATACCCGCCTTATAATAACAAACAATCTTCCCTGAAGTACACTCGTTCCTTGTTAGCCAGTTCCTTTGGTCTATTCTCCATATCCTTCCTGGATATACTTTTAATAATAATGGGTAAAAATATTTTCACAAGTCCCGATAATCCTTGACTTCAGGAAAATGCCGACTTTACTTAACTATATGGACACCACTATATCTTGGTCAGTTTGTAAAGGAGGAACACAATTTGTTGTGTCAACAAACCATGGATGAATTCCCCCCCCGTCGCCCAAATACCGACCTTCTGATAAAGCAATGGCTAAAACAACGGCATGAGCTTCTCATGGTTTATAACCAACTTTGTGACAAAAAAGGACATAAACTCGAAACCATACAACAATTTTGCCAGATTTTGATGGATTATTTATCGCTTGGACATTTTAAAATGTTTGAAACACTGGCCGAAGCTCACCCGGTCTTTGAATCCAACACCCAAGGTTTAAACAGTACCCTACTGAAAAAAATCTCTAAAACAACCGACATTGCGCTAGATTTTAATGATAAATATACTGAAGACCAACATCTGGGCGAATTAGCAATGGATCTTTCTTTGTTAGGCGAAAACTTGGCCTACCGGATGGATTGGGAAGATACGCTGATTAAGGCCTATTTAAGGTTTGCCTCCAAGCTTCATTAATTTTTTCTCGATATTTTCTTATTTATTCTTCTTTCCATTCTCGCTCAAGATATTGCAGCTTATTCGGCACACCTTTCCACTGTTCTGCATCCGGTAACCCGCCTTTGTTACGGGTGATAACCGGCCATTTTTTAGAAAGCGTGGCATTTATTTCCAAAAATGGTTTTTGTTCCTTCGATAAATCCTCTTCGGAGTGAATGGCCTTGGCGGGGCACTCAGGCTCACATAAAGCACAATCAATGCACTCATCTGGATCTATTACTAAATAATTTGGACCTTCCCGAAAGCAATCGACAGGACAAACCTCGACACAATCGGTAAACTTGCAGCGAATACAATTATCCGTAACAACAAATGGCATAACCTATTCCCCAGTTAGATAAATAATTAATTTTCACTCAAGGCCAACCCGATTGATTCTAGGCTCGCCCCCCAACTCTCTTTTAGTCTAAAGCCTCTTCCTGCAGAAGACAAGGGACTTAAAAAAGATCGAAAATGTTATAAAAATCGCAAGTGAAGTAAAGCTTTTTTATACCTCTTGGCGTAGAATAGAGAAAGTCATCCATTTATATTGAAGGAGTCCTCTCATGGTAAAAGCAAAACGACGAACAAAACCTACGAGCAGTAAAAAATCGGTTCGAAAAACCGTTGGTAAGAAAATTGCTCGTAAATCGGGTTCAATTCCAGCCGCGATTGAAAAAGAATTTAAAAAATCTATTGCAGCGCTAGAAATCACTGCACGCAAAGAATTAGCAACGCTTTCTAAAGAGGTTAAGGACCTTAAAGCGAAGTGGTCAAAAGCCGTGGCCAGTAAAAAAGGTCCCCTCAAAAACAAAATTCAACAGGCTGCTAAAAGCATTGAGACCGCTAGCATCAATGCCGGAAAATTTCTGGAGTTGAAAAAGCACTTTAAGCAATTTGAAAAAGAATGGGCAAAGCAAAAAAAGAAACTGCTGTTGGAAATTAAAGCAAAGACAAAAATTGATCTGAAAGAAAAAGCTAAGCCTAAACCCAAAATCAAAGCAAAAGCTAAAAAGGCTGTTGCAAAACAAAAACGCATTCCCATGGCACAAAACTGGTCGGAAACCCCCGCTCCCAACCAGGATAGGCTTTTTGGTGAATCTCCCCATCAGAACCAGAACCGATCTGGCGCTGAAAACTTATCTTTTGGCAGTGAGAACAGCCATAAAGAAGAAAAGGCTAATCAGAATAACCCCTTTAGAAGCCAACAACGGTATTAAAAAACCGTAATCTGGTGGGGGGCTCCAGGCCCCGCCGCCGGCTTCGAAGCCCCCGAACCCCTCGCTATTCGATTTATCGACTGACCTACAATAAATCATTATTTGAAAAATGTTAATTAATTGACTAAAACTAGGATTATACCTAGACCGGTTATAAATAAACCGGTTGACATGCGTAAATTAATTTGTTAAGATCCGGCCAAACATTTTTAATCATAAATTTAGAATAGGAGATAGACAATGGCGGCATTACCCCCAATCCCAGACGCACCCGGAATTCCAGGAGCACCCCCAATTCCAGGAGCACCAGCAGCACCCCCAATTCCAGGAGCACCGGGAGTGCAAGGACAAGTACCGGGCAGCGCTAAAAGAGAAGAAACACCCGAGGAAAAAGCTGAAAGACTATACCGTGAATCAAGAGCAAAAAAACTACTGAGAGTACAAGAAGAAACAATTAAATTCCCTCTGAATGCGCAAGGACAAGCAGCGATAGATGGGGAATTTCGTCATTTTGAACAGCTCCAACAAAACGAGGTTGTAAAGGCTGTAAACCAGTTTGAAATAGATGCGCGCAGTCAAGCGCAGAATCAAAAAGACGATGACGAGGTTGCACAAATAATGCAATCTCTTATGGAAAAAGCCACTCGGGATGGCCTTATAAAACAAATCACATCACTCAGAGACAGACAACAAGAGGATTTTGAGAAGCCCATACTAGGCATAGATGAAAAAATAATTAAATCGGATATTCAAAACCGACTGAAAGCTGAGCTCTTAGATACAGGTGTACTGAGTCAAACGGTTCGAGATGAGAATGGAATCATGGAGGCTCAATTGAACAACCAAAAAGAGTTTGATGAGTTTGTAGAGACCAGAACTGCGAATATATTCTCCGAGAAGGTCAACAAGGAAGCCATGTTTCAAATTCATCAACTGAAAGTTCAGAAAATGGAAGCGTTAGGCATATGCAGATTAAATTGTATAGACTCAATAATTATCGAAGGTTCAGGAGACTCCGTTGCCCAATCTATCAAGACTGAAAGAAAACTAGTGTACAATCTTAAACATGCACTCTCCATCCGAGAGGAAAATGTTGCAACATTGAAGTTTTACGAGAAAGCACTTCGGGACAATATCTGGTTAAATCTGATGCAACAAGAAACAGCATCGAAAACACAATTGGAAGAAACAGTGTCTTCTCTTGAAGAACTCAGCTCCCAACCCTCAAATCAGGAAAATGACGAATTAAAGGTATTTTTAAATGGGGAAAAATTGAAAATTGAACAAAATCTGGTTGCACTGGCACAGAACATCGCACTCGGTAAACAAAAGTTGGACCTGATGCCTGAAATCATCCAAAAAGCTGAGGAGGAATTGCAGTTTTCGAAAGGGCAAAGTTCACGCTGTGATCAGTTGATCCTATTTTTAAAAGATCCTGCGCCTCTCGAGGAAATCTTAAAGCTAGACTACCTGACAGACCGTAGAAATAATAATAGGTCTCCCGTTGATCAAAAACAAGCTCAAACATTCGGTAAATACAAAAAGTTTACAGAAATGCTTGATGTTTATCGTGAAGATATAAATGGGAAGCCCACTAAGCTTATTCTTATGAAACTAAAACGGTATTTCTTTAACTCAGTTCAACATTCTGATGCCGAGCTTCAAAAGGAAATGGAAACACGCTTTAACCTGGGGCAAAGACAAGGACAATCGAATAAATCTGTAGAACAGCTGATTCAGGAACTTGAAGCCTATTTGGGATTTAAACTCCAAGACCATCTGAATGCCCGTAATGCTAGAATAAAAGCAAAGCAGAGAGCAGAATACGCAGCACAAAAAGCAAAAATAAATGCAAACGCACCCGTAACTGGTAGCACTCCAATCCCAGTTGATGGGGCAGGTGCTGCTGGGGCAGCCACCGTTCAGAACCCTACAGAGGAATCTCTTGGTGATACCGTTGCTAAAATACAACGTGCATTGGACGCAGAAAGAGAAAGAGCAAATGCCGCGGAAAGAAGGGAGGAAGCAGCAAGAAGGCAAGCTGCTGAAGCACAAGAGCAACTCGCTAGAGCGCGAGTTGTTGCGCAGCAGGAAGTTGCTGCGGCTGCTGCGAGACCGGCGGCGGCACCAGTCCGCAGAGGTCGCGGATAACAACACAAAGGCACAAACCATCCATGAGAACAACACTACCCCCTTTAAGGTAATGTTGTTCTCATTCAAAACGATTACAAGTCAAAAACTATTCCCAACCCAAATGTGTAACTATATTTCAAAAAGGCCCTTATGGGAGAATTTTGGTGAGGCTCTATTGGAGTAAGGCCCTTAAATCTATTCGTATTTTCCCATCCTATCATGGCACGAAAACTTAGTTTTTCTGTAAGATAACGTTGGAAGCCTGCTTTAACTTGCACAGTAGACTTTCTAGATGAAAAAGTAAAACGCTGTGCCACCATTGTCTCAGGAGGAAAAATACCAAATCCATCTGCAATTTGTTGATGCACCAATTGAATTCTTGTTTGATTAACACCCACAGCACCAATTAATTGGTTACAATCATCCAATGGCCAAAAACCGACTATATTGATGTTGAACCCTCTTAAAACAACCTTATTATTTGCAATAACAAGCTGAGCTGGCTGGCTTGGATCTACCGGCAAGCCCAAACTGAAATCTAGCGGGATAGAATTAACATTTTTTACCACTAGAGATTTAAAAAGCCCAAATTCGACCCCAACATATTGATTAAATTTCAAACCTACAAATACATTACCTTGTTTATAATGGTCTTTCTTAAAATCCTGTTGCCCATAGTCCTTTTTAAACTGCATATAACGAAGCTGTGCGTCGGCACCAACATAGGGAACCAAACCATTATTCTGAGTCAGCAGAGCAGCGTTTGCGGAACTGCTGATCAAAGCGGTTGTTAGCATAGACAAAGTTGCTAACAATTTAGTTTTCATAGATTTTTCCTTGCAAAATTAAAAAGGCGTTGTTGAAAAGCTAAAATAAAAATACAGCAGGGTTCAGAATAGCGAACAAAAATAATTCTAGTCAACTTCCTTCTTGTCCTTAAGAATCTTGGGAACTATGAAAGTTAACAAAATATTGTATTTTTAATAATTGTTTTAATATATAATTTAGATACGGGTGCGAAATTCAATCGGCTTGAGTCAATAGAAGCGATGGGTTATAGTCAGGCTATTTTTTGGCCAAGGGTTCTTATGATAGGTAAAACACTGGATTCCATATTAACTTATTTTCACTAGGATGCTTTACATGGCTAAAAAAATCCCCATTGGCATTGATGATTTCAGCGAGCTTATTAACCCTAATAAGGGGTTCCTTTTTGCAGATAAAAGCTTAATGATAAAGGAATTGGTCGACAAGGGAACTAAGATATCTTTGATTATTAGACCTCGCCGCTGGGGAAAAACATTAAACATGTCAATGCTCCAACATTTTTTTTCGGCGGAAGTGAATGGTGTTTCTACAAAAGGAATATTTGATAACTTAAAAATTGCTAAAGAACAGAACGGTCTTTATTTAAATCAACAAGGAAAACATCCGGTAATTTTCATAAGCTTTAAAGATGTAAAGCAAGAATCTTTGGATATGTTTTTCGAAAAAATCATTCAGCTAATCGCCAGCACTTACCGGGAACACGAAAAAATTATAACTGAAAGTTCAAAATTAACAGAGAGTCAAAAAACTATTTATAAACTTATTCTTAATGGAAAAGGAAACCACGCCCAATTAGAAAACTCTTTGAAATTTCTTTCGGAATGCCTATATTATCACTATAATCAAAAGGTTATTATATTAATTGATGAATATGACTCTCCATTAAACAGTGCGTATAATAAAGAATATTTTGAGCGCGTCGTCAATTTCTTCAAGGTGTTATTTGGTTCTGCCCTAAAAGGCAATTACGCCCTTGAGCAAGGTGTGATGACTGGAATATTAAGGTTGTCTAAAAACAAAATGCTTTCTGATATAAATAATCTCTCCTTATACTCATTCATGGAAAAACAATACAGCAATTATTTCGGATTTTCTGAAGCAGAAGTAATAGAATTATTTAAAACAAATAATATTAACTCCGATATCAAAGAAATTAGACGTTGGTATAATGGATATCAATCGGGAGAACTCGCCACTATTTATAACCCTTGGTCAATCTTAAATTGTATCCAAAATGAAGGAGATTTAAGGCCATATTGGATCAGAACCGGTGATGAAACTTTATTAAAAGAGATTTTTAGCAAAGCACCAAAATCTATAGAGAACAAGATTGTTCACTTATTAGAAGGCGAATCAATTAAGTCCACTATTGACGAATATATTTCTTTTGATCAAATCAATACCGGCGGTGAAGAGATCTTATGGAGCTTATTATGGACAACTGGCTATCTAAAGTTTTCAGATAAACCAACGATATCTGAAATGGGTAATTATGTGGGATCTTTGACCATCCCTAACTATGAGATTTCCTGTAGCTTTAGAGGCGTTTTCTTAAAATGGATCCGGCACCCTGTCATGGCATGAATGCATAGCTTTTTTGTCTTGGTAAGTTATTTAAAGCACATTCTAAAAATACCTAAAAATACATCTTTCCAAAGTCCGTAACACCATAAAAAAACACTCTCTCAAAGGCCGCTTTCTAAAAGAAATAAGTGGATGGGTAATATAACGCGCTTGTGTGTTTGCAATCACAGCCGCCAAGACCCCTGTTAATAAACGATCATCCAGCACTAAAAGCTCCCTGGCATCAACGCCTGTTAGTTGTAAAACTTGCAAGATACTGTCAGGATACGGTTTTTTGCGCAAGGGTATTATAAATTTTATTCCTGGGTAATACTTTTTAAAATATCGGATCCTTACTATTTCAGGCTTATTGCTGAGCACAAAAATAGTCTCTTCCTTCCAGACTCGAATAAAATTATTAAGCCAGCCAGCTATTTCTGGGGAAAGCTCTGCCTCTCCATGCGAGGCTAACACGCCATCAAAATCCAGAATAACCGCTTTAAATCCCTGCTTTCTGATTGCGTTTGGATCGAGCTCTAAAACCGATGTACGCTGTAACGCGGGGTCAACACAATAAGCCCTTAAAATTTGACGATAACGCCAAGCCATTTTCAAGGCATACCAAACTCTTTTAATCATCCTGACAGTGTACGATAAGCTTTCAAAGATCGGCAATGGTCTACTTTTTTTTACAGAAATCCAGTAAGATTGGGTACATGGTCATCCCAAAACTCAACAAATTTGTCTCCCAATTCTTAAGCTCGCTTCCAGCGGGTTTAGATCCGGTGAAAAGTGAATTCGAAGCAAAGCTGCGGCAGGGAATCACCCAAGCACTTTTGAAAATGGATTTGGTTACTCGCCAAGAATTTGACGTTCAAACTCAAGTTTTAGCAAGAACGCGTCAACGCCTTCAATCGTTAGAAGAAAAACTTCGACAATTAGAGGTTGTAATTGCACTGGATACTTCAAAAGAAGAATTAAATTAAGTTATCTCTTAGCCTTCCTTAAGAAACCAAACTGGGATACACTAAATAATATATGGAACAATTTCAAATCATCTTAATTTTACTGGGGTTTGCCGTCGCGGTAGTGGCGATATTTCGTCGTATCCATCTTCCCCCAATTTTAGGCTATCTCTTTGTTGGAATGATGGTGGGTCCAGGTGGTTTTGGATTCATTCCCCGCATACAAGATCTCTCTTTTCTCGCAGAGTTTGGTGTTGTCTTCTTAATGTTTACCATAGGTCTTGAATTTTCTTGGGCCAGACTTTTAACCATGCGTCGAGCATTACTAGGTCTTGGTGGCGTCCAAGTACTCATCTGCACCGCTGTTGCCATGGCGGTGGGCTGGTATTTAGGACTTTCCCCCGCAACGGCTTTCGTTGCTGCAGGCGCGCTCGCACTTTCTTCCACCGCTGTCGTGATCAAACAACTGACCGAACAACATGAATTACATACCATTCATGGACGACTCTCTATCAGTATCTTGTTATTCCAGGATTTAGCTGCGGTTTTATTCTTGATCTTGATCCCAGCGCTCGCCGGGTCCGGTGGAGATGCAGCAGTCATTCCTATTCTCTTAACACTTGCAAAAGGGATTGCAGTTTGTGTTGTGCTCGGGTTAACAGGCCAATGGTTATTAAGACCACTTTTCCACGAAGTCGCCAAATCACACTCTAACGAGTTATTTATGCTGGCGACCTTGTTAGTTGCCTTAGGCGCCGCTTGGCTCACCCATCATCTACAATTGTCCATGGCGCTCGGCGCATTTTTAGCCGGATTAATGCTCGGAGAAACGGAATTCCGTCATCAAATAGAAATTGATATGCGACCCTTTCGCGACGTTCTACTCGGGCTTTTCTTCATCACCATTGGTGCATTGTTACACATCGACACCCTGCCTCAACATTGGTATTGGGTCCTCCTCGTTTTAATTGCGCTCCTAACCTTTAAAATGCTGCTGATTATGGGTTTAAGTCGCGTGGTTGGGGGTGCTTCCATTGTCAAAGCCTTTCGGACGGGCTTAATTTTGGCCCAAGGAGGAGAATTTGGCTTCGTTATTTTAACCGTCGGGATCAATAATAAATTGATTGATCCGATACAAAGCCAAGTGGTGGTTGCCGCCGTCGTATTAAGCATCGTCGCAGCACCTCTCTTAATTCGTTACAACAAAAATATTGCACATTGGTTATTCCCCCAAGCAGAACTTGTTCCTCCTGAGGAAATTCAATCTGCAGATCTCTCTGAACATACTGCTGAGTTAAAAGAACATGTCATTATCTGTGGATTTGGACGTGTTGGACAAATTCTGGCGCGATTTTTAGAACAAGAAAGTATTCCTTCAGTAGCTTTAGATCTTGACCCGCTCAGAATCTCTTCCTCTTCCTTAGCGGGGGAACATGCATTTTTTGGCGATGCACGTCGCCCAGATGTGCTTGCTGCCGCAGGCCTTGCAAGAGCACGGATGGTGGTGATTAGTTTTGCCGATGAACCCGCAGCGCTAGAAACTTTAAAACATATTCGTGCACTAAGGCTCGACGTTCCTGTGTTTGTCCGTACACAAAATGATTCCAATTTAAAAGCCTTTCAGGAAGCCGGTGCTACCGAAGTCGTGCCAGAATCCTTAGAAGCCAGTTTGATGCTGGCCTCACATTTATTATTAATGCTTGGAGTTCCGACTTCTCGAATTATTTTTAAAATTCGGGCGATTCATGCCGATCGCTACCGCATCATGCAAGGATTTTTCAAGGGAACCGATGATCCGACACTGTTGGAAGAAACCGATGCGGATAGAATGAGTTTACATGCGATTACCGTCGGAGAAAACGCTTTTGCCGTTGGAAAAACGATTGAGGAAATCAGTGATCCAGAATCGCCCTTGGCAATTAAAGTGTTAACACGAGGAACCACCCGCTACCCGGATCCCGATCCTAAAATGGTTATACAATCGGGAGATGTGATTGTCCTTTTTGCAACGCCAGAAGCCTTATACTTGTTAGGGGAAAAGATTTCTCGAGGAACATAGGGGAGATTTTTTAGACTTTATAATTTTTAAATTTATTTTGAACCTTCCACTTTAGCATTCCCAATTACTCTCTTCGCACTTGATGACATTTGGTGATGTTTTTTAATTCCCCGTTTCCTGGTACTTTGAGTCCGATCTTTTGATCGAATCCCTAAATCCCTAAACATCTCTTTAGAAGTTTTGTAGGTTTTTACACCTCGGCCCTGTCTTGCCTCTTTAATCGCTCGATCTGTTTCTTCATTAAAACGCAACTCAAGGGGAAAACTACGGGTACGTTTAATTTGTTTATAAAACATATCAATCGCTTGCGTTGTTGTTATACCCCACCCATGAAACATTGTTTCAACATCCGACTTTAAAACCGGATCAATTCTAGTCCTTATAAAAGCAGTTTTGCCCGCCATAACTCACCCCCAAGGTTAGTAGATTCTACTTACACCTTCAGTGTATCCCATATGGGACACAAAATCAATGCGTGTAGGCTCTCATTTTAACACCTCCAACAAAAAACCTATAATATTTCATGGCCTGCGACTCAATTATCCAACCTCCAAACGAAAAAGACTATCCGATATTTATCGGATTTACCTCCTTCATTTTTCCAGTATAAGTATGACTATGTCATTAGCAATTGTTTATAGCCGTGCCTCGCTGGGAATCAAAGCACCTCTGGTCACAGTGGAAGCGCATATTTCCGCAGGTCTTCCTGGTTTTACCATTGTGGGATTACCTGAAACTGCAGTTAAAGAAAGTAAGGATCGCGTTCGAAGCGCTATCATTAATAGCCAATTGGAATTTCCAACTCGAAGAATCACCATTAATTTAGCACCTGCCGATCTCCCCAAAGAAGGCGGACGTTTTGATTTACCCATCGCTTTAGGGATTTTGGCAGCCTCCCATCAAATCCCCAAAAAAAATTTAAATCACTATGAATTTGCGGGCGAACTTGCTTTATCGGGAGAATTACGTTCCATCCAAGGCGCATTGCCTTTAGCGTTAGAGGCCAGAAAAACCAAGAGAAGCGTGGTTATTCCTCTAAAAAACGCTGAAGAAGCCGCTTTGCCGGGAGACAATGAAGTATTCGCGATTACCCGTTTATTAGACATTTGTGATCATTTAAACCAAAAGAAACGCTTAAAAGCCTATAAAAAACAAAAAGAAATTTCACAAAGTCCCCCGAATTTTCTTTTAGATCTCTCTGATATCCGTGGACAAATGCATGCAAAACGCGCGCTAGAAATTGCCGCTGCTGGGGGACATAGTTTATTAATGATAGGACCACCCGGAACGGGAAAAACCATGCTCGCAAGCCGTCTTCCCAGCATCTTACCGATGTTAAGCTTGGAAGAAACATTAGAAGTGATTGCGATTCACTCTCTTTATCCCAATCAAGAATCTGAACTATTGTGGGGCGTTCGGCCTTTTCGAAACCCTCATCACACCGCATCGGCGGTTGCCTTGGTCGGCGGCGGCAGTCGACCAAGACCCGGAGAAATTTCTTTAGCACATAGAGGCGTATTATTTTTAGATGAATTGCCAGAATTTGAAAGAAAAGTCTTAGAGGTTCTCCGGGAACCCATGGAATCGGGCAGTATTTTAATTTCTCGAGCAGCACGCCAAGCAGAATTTCCTGCACAATTTCAGTTAATCGCTGCGATGAATCCTTGCCCTTGTGGGTATTTGACTGATCCTAAAGGTCGTTGCCAGTGCACTCAAGAACAAGTTAAAAAGTATCGAACCCGGATTTCAGGACCCCTGTTGGATAGGTTAGATATGCATATCGAAGTGCCAGCCGTACCAATTGAGATGCTCAGCATACAATTTAAAGCCGAACAGTATGAGGAAACCAGCAAAACGGTTTTAATACGCGTCACAGCAGCCATGGAAAAACAACGGAAACGCCAAAAACCTTTTAAATTAAACGCCAGGCTTAGTAATGCAGAAATAAAAGCCTATTGTGCTATCTCCACGGATGCACAAGCATTTTTAAATACTGCCCTAGAAAAACTGGGGCTAACGGCGCGTTCCTATCATCGCGTGCTCCGGGTTGCTCGCACCATCGCCGACTTAAGTGAAAGCGAGGATATTCTCATCACTCACTTGAGCGAAGCCCTGTCATTTCGGAAAATCGATCGGCCTTACTGTTGAAGTGCAGCTAGTCTGGACACACGGACCTCATCATCATCGGGCTTAGAAGTGACACTAGGATTTACGATTTTTCTTCCTTCTCGGGAATGCATGATCGGCGGCGGCAGATCTTTTTGTAAACTTAAATCCGCATGTTTTTCGCGTAACGTCTTAACCGAATTTTCCAAAAATTCTTCAAACTCTTTTTCATCAATATGCGTTAAATAAGCATCTAATACTGGTTGTGCCAACTCTTTTAGCACCGCATCCTCTACTTTAAGCGCATGCTCAAACTTTGCTTTTGATAAAATCAATTTCATCATAGCATCCTGCAGAGCCGCGTAGGCTTTTATTTTTTCTTGTTCGCTCGCTGCTTTTTGTTCACTTAACAAGTCAATAATTTTTTTACAATGCGGTTGTTGTTGACGATGTTCCATTTTTAAATAAATTTGCGCTAACGCCTCGCCATTGGGGACTTGTTGAAAATGCGCACAATATTGAAAATACTTTTCTAAACTCTCTACGCGATCTTCTGAAGTAAAAATTTTGTAAATGGGCCTTGTAATCTTTTCTGCCAAGAAAAATGCCTGTTCTTCTGTAAGATCGGTTTTTTCTAAAGTTTTTAGAATATTCACAAAAATAATCATATAGGCCAACATTTTCGCTTCGGAAGACCAGCCACAATTGCCACTTTTTTGTTGCTTGTGACGAATTTTATGGCATTCTTCTAAACTTAAAGAATGCGTAAACTCCTTAAATTGCGCGACCGTCAAAGAACCTTCGTAAATTTTCAAGGTTTTTGTGAGATCTACAACTGCTGAAGTAAAATTCTCGGGGCGCGTCATTTTGTGAATCGTATGCCCACTGTGTTCTGTGATTACTCCACCTCTATCGGAAATGCTGCAATAAGCAACACCGCGAAACTTAAAAGCCGTAAAACCAGCGCCATGTCCCCAAGATTCCTCCGAACCACAGTCAGATCGCAATCTTACCTGGGAAGAAAAAGTTTTATTTAAATCGGAAACCGGACTTTCCTGTGAAGGATCTTCAAGCAAAATAATGGCTTTCATATCCGATTGAATGGACTCAACCACCTGTTTCCACTGTTCATCGGTTACATCTGGCAATTGCTTTTGAGATTCTGCCAGGACTTCAACAAATTTTCCTTTAGCCGAAAGATTTGCAAAAGAACTTTGTAATTCCTGTACCATGGTAACCGAACAGCTGCCTTCTAAAACAGAATCCATAATCGCAAAACGATGCACAAGTAAATGTTCTTGCCAAATTTTATGCATTTTTTGGTAAAGATCACGATAAGCTTTTGTATCCTCGTCTTGTGGCGCTGGTAAAATATCCATAATCGGTTTTAGCCGAGCAAAGTGTCCAATTTTATCTTCGTAAACATCAAGATTTACATCTTGATTGGCCAGCTTTCGAAGAGAGTCCACTAATAATTCCTTGTCTTTCTGAATATGAAATTCTCCGAGGTTACACAGATCCAACGGAATAATCCCTAAAGTATCATATACGCTTTGCTTAAACGGTGTAATCCCTGTAACATCTCCCCCTGCTTTCATTCTATACTTATCAATAAGGCTATCGATCAAAAGTTTTTTAAATCCGCTCAAATTATTTGCTGCGAGATTTTTAAAGAAATCTTCACTGCGTGCTTCAGAGCCTAAACCCTGTGGGTTGGCTACTATTGAAAAATTTTCCGAAAAATAAGCGTTTTCTGAATCCAATTCAAAAAGCTGTATCAACACATTTTTTTGACCTCCATCATAGAGCCTTTTAACCAGCCCTGTTAAGCCCTGAATAATTTCCGAAAAACGTGTAGCGTCATTAAAAATGTAGGCATCTTGTAATGAAAAACCAACCTCTACAGTAAAGCAAGTCTTTTGCGTATGCGATAAAGATTTTTGTGAAACATCTACTGCCATTTCTTCAAAAATATCTTTAGCCTCTTCTTTCTTAAAATGAGAAAATGTCGACTTTAAAAATTCAACATATTGCTGGGGAGATATTTGCCATTGATGCGTGCGATGAAAATGATCAAGCTTGCATATTTCAACGAAATAACGTAAAACAAGTTCTGATTTATTGGAACTCCACAACCTAAAAAGAACCTGCGCTTCCTCCGCCCCTATTAATTTGGCAAGCACTACAGTATTTTGGGAATAGGTTTTGAGAAAATCTACTATTTGAATGGATGTCTTTGCGAAATGCGGTGCATCCAATGTGCGAAAATATTCGAGCAACAAACACATTGCTTCAGCATTTCTAAGTAGCAAATAATCAAATTCGTGATCATCGATGCGTCTTTGAATGTGTTTTCCTAACTCTGGTGGTTTCCTTAGAATCTCTTCATGCGGATCTACCATAGTGTAAATCGTGCTTTTAAATTGATTAACCCTTTCTCTTGATATACCATTGGCGCCAAAAAATTCATCCAATTTCAAAAAGTTTAGTATAATCCAGGCAAATAAACCCCGAGATTCTGGTTTTAAGATCAGCAAAGCACAATTGTTTTCTGCCCACAATCTTAGCAGGGGATTTTGTGTTTCCGCTATAGCGATGTTAAAGAAATTTTGACCAAATTCAATCATTTTTAACAATCGCTTGGTAAAACTCCTGGTGATTTCACGCTCGCTTTCTCCACCTAAATTATTATTAAAATATTCTAACAATAAGTATCTGGTTTGTGTTTGTAACCATCCTTGTAAAAATTCTGACAATTCAAGACTGTTTTGAGAATTCTCAGCTTTCTGAATGCTTTCTAATCTTTGTAACAGGATATCTTCTTCATCTATTTTTATAGGTGTTTCTTCATTGAGTTGACGAAGAACCTCCCCTTTAAAACGGCTAATATCGTCGCACTTATCTACTTGATAAAACGCCAAATATTTAAAATCAATCTGATCCAATAGTGCAAAATTTAATAACCTACTATATTCCAAATCTTCTGGAAGTTTCTTTATCAAATCCATTATAAAGGCAAAATCTTCCAAAGGAAGTACTCTCCCTTTATTAGAATCCTCACAGGAATACCCTCGTCTCAATTCATTTAAACAATAGGCTATTTTTTCTGGTTCACACTTTTCATGGAAACTCAATAATAATGATTTCATCCCACACAATAGTTCCGTAAATTCTTTGGGTTTCTCTCCTGCAAAAGCACATCTTAGTTGTGCATTTACTTTTTTTATAAGATCGAATAATTGTTGGAATGGTGCTGTAGGCTCCAAAATAAAATTCCGAATTAATTCAATAGTTTCTGGATTTGTAGAGGGTTCCTCGTCAGAAAAATTTAGCGATGGCATAAAATACGGTCTGTATAAAACGCTGCCTAATTTCTCTTCGGAATTGGGCAATCCTAAGTTTTGATAAACCGCTTTTTGAAACTCTATTTGCCCATTTTCAATCAGGGTTCGTGCCTTGGTTATTGCCGCTCGAGTCTTATAAAATTCTGGTAAATATTCATTGGACTGAAAATAGTGTCCTTTTATGTTTCTCTTCAAGAAAAAATCTGCAACAAGTTGCAAAAGTTCGGGGACATAAAGTTCATCTGATGATAACTCCGCCATTTTACCCATAAAATGGGGCAGTACTTTAGCGTTCGTCATTAAAGTCTCCAATTGCTTATGAAGACGAGCATACTCGATCACGTCCACAGCGTTTTTGATCAAATTCGCATACTGTTCGGCATTTTTAGTTTGATAGGCCATCTTAAGCTGTAAACGAACTTCTAATATCAGATCTAAAAACGCTTTATTTTTTTGACTCTCAAGAGACTCCTCAGCACTTTTAACTTCTTCGGAATCCAATGAAGATGCAAGTAATTTTTTTGCACGATCAGCAAGTTCCAAACCAGGTGTAAAGAAATCTCGCTTTACCCCCAGTATTTTGGTTACTTCTGCGATCACCTCTGTTTTAAATGGGATAAGCGCTTCAGGTTGCATATTGAGACCAACTGCTTCATTGTCTACATTAAGACCTTCCAAAAGGTAAAATGTCATCAAAACAGGGTTTCTGGATAAAATCATTCTCTCAAATTCTCTAGATTCGTCTCTATTGAATTCAAAGGCCAATGAGAACAATTTAAAGTCGGAAGGTTCATAGGATTGTGCCATAAAATATTTAGCAAATTCCACCAAAAATTGGCTAAAGCCAACCACATTATTTTCTGCAAAATATTCCGTGAAAAAGGGATAAAATTCTAATAGCTTATGAATGGATTCTGCTCGATCTTGAGTTTTAATGAGGGTAAACAACTCGTTAAAAAAATCTTCTGGAATGATGGTTTGCATTGAAGCCCCGACTAATGTTTCCGCTTCTTTCAATACAGCTTCAAATTCGCATATCGATTTCATATCGAGATTATTCTCACGTGCAATATCCCCTAGTATAAATTTTACAAAAATTCTCATCAATAAGTTGAGATCATTTTTTTGCCATAAAATTTTAAGCAATTCAAGTTCTTTTTTATCAAGTTCAAAATAACACAGGAGATCAAGTTGCACTTTTGGATCTGCAAGAGCTTTCGCCAACACTTTGCAAATGGAAAACAGAAGTTTAGAGAATTCTTTGAATTGGTTATTAAAGTATAAATAATTCAGAGTTCCGCTAACCAGCCCGTGTATATATTCTGATCCAAAGAAAATATCGACAATCTCTTTAGTATCTTCAAGAGAATCTAATTTTTCTTCTAACAATTTTAGGGTGTTTGGCGTTGGGCGGCCATCCAAATGATATTCAAGCAGCGCCTCATAAATTTGATTTCTAAAAGGTTGAATTTCTTTTTTATCTTTATCCAACATTTCAGAAAATTTTTCCAACTCATCATTATTAACCAATAAAAACGCAAGAGCGGGATAGCCTCTTTTTCTCAAAACATCCAAGATATTTTCTACTTCTTTATGAGAAAGTCCAAGTACACTTGCAATTTTATCTGCCTCGTTGGCAGAAAATGCAGTAATGCAAAAATCCACAGTGCGTTTAATGATAAAAGCAAACAGGGCATAATCACCGGTGCGGTAGGCTTCCTTTTTAAATTTTATTAATGTGCTAAAAACACTTTCAATCTTTTCCACTCCATTCCCTGCGAGGTTATTTAGGGAATCAAAAAAAGTAGATATTCCTCTAATCCCAAAAGTCTGTGGTTTTACCGGGTCTTGAACTTCACTAAACATAATATCTGCCTCCAAGTAAAGTATAAAAATTAAGCTAACTGTAGAGCGTTCTCATTTCAGACCACCCAGTGTACAATAAAACAATCACCGAGTCGCTCCCATAATTAAGTGAGGAATCTAAATGGAAATGATGAGCATTTTATCTGAAGTGGATCTTCAAACCCTAGTTGTGTTTGATATCGATTATACTTTATATCGTCCTACAACCAATTTAGGGACGCCAGAATGGATCTATTATTTGGCTACTCAGGAGATGAATAAGGGCTTAAGTCAAATCGAAGCTTTTCAAAAATGTTATCCTCTCTGGTTGAAGACTCAACACATTATCAATCTTGAGTTAATGGATCCCAACATCCCTGAATTGCTAACTTTTATAGAACGTATGAGTGCTGGATTTATTGCCTTAACCGCCCGAAGGCCAGAAACCGCTAAAGTTACAACTCTACAATTGAATAAACTTGGTTTAAAATTAGATAAAACCGAAGTTTCAAACTTGCCGGTTTCATTTGATTTTAAAAACCCTGTTTTATTTGAAAAAGGAATATTATTTGGCCATGAACTTAACGATAAAGGAGATGTATTTGTTGATTGGTTCAAAAAAGTACAACTTGCACTCTCCGAAGAAAATAAAATTACAAAAGTTATTTTCATCGATGATGTAGAAACCAACGTCCTATCGATGGCCAAAGCAGCCAATTCATTAAATTTAACCTATAAAGGATATTATTATTCGGTTGCCAATGCTTTTAAAGAGAAATTTAATCCAATGCTTGCTGAAAAAGAAGCTTATATTTTAAGGCAAGACTATTCGGAAGCTGAAACTAAAGCTCACCTTCAAAGTATTTTATTCGAAATGGAACCCAATAATTAGATTCTTTGTATAAAATCCACGGAAAATCCTGAAATGAACATCTCTAATGTTGATTTAATCTATTTTCAGCATTATAATTAATGAAAATAGAGTATTTTGAGGGCCTGAGGGGTGTTTCGTGTATTTGCAACGATTTTTAAATCTTACTAACTTAGTAAAGCAGAAATCCCCGATTTTTCATTACACAGATATTTAACATTTGGTGGCCTACCTACCGTATATTTAAGCGAAAACCCACGAGAAGAGTTAATAGCTTATGTAGCCACATATTTAAAAGAAGAAATTCAAGCCGAGGCTGCTGTTAGAAAAATTCAAGCTTTTTCTAAATTCCTGCACATCTCTGCCTTAACGAGCGGAAAATTATTAAACTTTAGTGCTTTTTCAAACGATGTCGGGATTCCGGCCTCAACCATTAGAGAATATTATCAAGTTTTAGAAGACACGCTTATTGGATTTTTGTTGCCTGCTTGGACTAAAACGAAAAAACGAAAAGCTATTAGTACGGCCAAGTTTTATTTTTTTGATGTGGGCGTAATGCATCAATTGGCAGAAATTTACACAATAGAGCCTAATAGTGATAGATATGGCCAAGCTTTCGAACATTTTATAGCAATGGAACTAAACGCTTACTTGAGTTATAGTCGCAAAAATTTTTCCTTGAATTTTTGGGCTGCCCAGAATGGGCAGGAAGTTGATTTTATCATCGGTGATGATATCGCAATTGAAATAAAAGCCACCAAGTCTGTTAGTACAAAGCACTTAAAGAGCCTCAAGGCGCTACAAGAAGAACAAATCTGTAAAAAATATTTCTTAGTGTCTTTTGATAAAATTCATCGCATTCACGAGGGCATAGAAATTATTTATTGGGAGAATTTCTTAGACTTGCTCTGGCAACATAAGATACTAGTTGATTAGCTCGATTATAGTAACGCCCTATAGAAATACATTTTTGGCAATAGACAAATCACTTCCAATCCCCTAAAATCCTTGCATGAATACTCTCAATTCAGAACAACAAAAAGCGATCCGCTACATCGACGGCCCACTCTTAGTGTTGGCGGGCGCGGGTAGTGGAAAAACCAGTGTCATAACCCACAAAATTGCTTATCTCATCGAAAAATGCGGCATTAAGCCATCACAAATTTTGGCAGTGACTTTCACCAATAAGGCCGCAAGAGAAATGGCGCATCGGGTGGCTAAGCTATTAAAAAATGGCAAATCAAAGGGCTTGAATGTTTCTACTTTTCACACCTTTGGATTAAAATTTATTCGAAGCGAACACGCGCATCTTGGCTTTCGATCGAACATTTCCATTTTTGACACTGAAGATACCTTGAGTCTATTGCGAGAACTTACTTGTCAGAAAAGTGAAGACCATAAAGAAAAACTGGCAGTCTATGCACAACACATCTCAAAATTTAAAAATGCTGCACTGACCCCAGAGGAAGCCTTAGCCCAGGCAGAAAATGAAATCGAAACCCTCTCTGCAAAATTATATATCGAATACCAACATCAATTAAAAGTCTATAATGCCGTAGATTTTGATGATTTAATTTTGATCCCTTTGCTGGCGCTTAAAGCAAATATCTCTCTCTTAGAAAAATGGCAAAATAAAATTCATTATCTGTTGGTGGATGAATACCAAGATACCAACAAGAGCCAATATGCCTTGATTCGCTTACTCGCCGGACCTGCTGGGAAATTAACAGCTGTTGGCGATGATCATCAATCTATTTATGCCTGGCGAGGTGCCAACACCGATAACTGGCGCGCGCTACAACAAGATTACCCCACCTTAAGTATCGTAAAACTGGAGCAAAATTATCGTTCTACGGGAATTATTTTACGTGCCACCAACAAACTCATCAGTCATAATCCCAGTTTGTTTGTCAAAAATTTATGGAGCCACTTGGGGTTGGGCGAAAACATTAAAGTACTTTATGCCAAAGATGAACTGCATGAAGCCAACAGAGTTGTGGTCCACTTATTAAGCCATCAATTTCAACATAAAACCGAATATCGAGATTACGCTATTCTCTATCGCAGCAATCATCAAGCCAAAGTTTTTGAAAAAACGCTACGCGAACACCGCATCCCTTATCAGGTGAGTGGCGGCACTTCATTTTTTTCCAGAACTGAAGTCAAAGATATTCTGGCCTATTTAAAACTTTTGGTAAATCCGGATGATGATACGGCTTTTTTACGCATTGCCAATGTGCCTAAGCGTGAGATTGGTCCAATCACTTTAGAAAAATTAGGTCTCTATGCAAAACAACGTAATATCAGTTTATTTTCCGCCAGTTTTGAATTGGGATTAGAACAAAGTTTGTCTGGAAAGTCCCTGGAACGTTTACAAAGCTTCACCCATTGGTTAAATTTAGTCGCCGACCATGCCGAAAGGGGTGATACTTTTGGCGTCATTTCCGATATGGTGAAAAAAAATACATTACGAAACCTGGCTTTGGATACCTGCAGCAATCCAAAAATTGCGGAACGTAAAATGGAAAACGTCAACGATTTGTTGAGCTGGATAAAACGCCTATTAGAAAAAGAGGAAAATGGCATTATTGAAACGAAAACGCTTGCTGAAGTCGTTCAA